>ENA-OVGR01001775-OVGR01001775.1-human-gut-metagenome-genome-assembly--contig:-NODE-1775-length-16486-cov-3.593695_pt1 | contig 16486 bp, 19 predicted proteins | sample MGYA00237775_ERZ505429 | MGnify/ENA primary metagenome ERZ505429 (study PRJEB26158, sample SAMN06016345) | human gut metagenome | biome: human gut; feature: ankylosing spondylitis patient; material...
CCCGTCAGCTTATCAGGCTTCAGCGGGCAGCTTTACAAAAGCGGAACGGCCCCCGAGGCTCGTCCACGAATTAGAGCGCGGATCGCCGAGGCTCAAGTCGAACACGCCCGCACTCCCGCCATTGTTCCAGCTGCCGCCGCGGAGAGGACACCGCTCGTCAGCGGCATTGTTCGCCCAGAAGTTATCGTTGCCATAGGTTGTATCAATACCATCGCCGGTCAGGGCGGTGTCCGGCATCAGGGCAAGGGACATAAGGATCAGCTTTGCGGCATCGCCCACGCTGGATGCAGCAGTAGTATTCTTGAACGGCGCACCACGGCTCTCGTCCTTGGAATCGCTGATCGTGGTGTCCCACTCCCAGTGACCGCCGGTGTAGTTCAGCTTGATGGTTCCGGTAGTCGTGCCGTTGCCGTCCGGTGCAACCAGAGAGCCGTCACTGGCCTTGATTGCCCGCCATGCGCTGCTGGATGCACTGTTGCTCACGCTGTTGTCGGCGGCGTTGTTGTTGGGGATGATCTGCAACTCGCCCTTGACCAGACGCAGACCGATGCACCACTCCCAAATATTACCGTTCATGTCCCAGATGCCGTCCATGCGCCCGTTGTGGCTCCACGTCAGCGGGCCAGTGCCGGTGCGGACACGGGCAGTCTTGCCGTTGTCCTGCACACCGGGAACAGGGATTGCTTCGTAGTAGGTTTCGGAGCTATCCCTGCCGTAGTTGTTGTTGCCTTTCGGCTCACAGCCGTGCTTGTGACACCACAGTGCGACCGCCGCCCACTCTGCATTGCTGATCTCGTGCCAGCCCGCGCCCTTGGCGTTGGTCTGGGTCACAAACCAGTCAAGCGGATGGGACACGGTGGGATCTTCTGCGGGCAGGCTGTATGCGCGGCCAGTGTCGGTGCAGGTGCTCTGATACTTGCCAAACCAGAAGCCGTCAATCTCCTTGCCGTTCACGATGAACGCCGGGTGAGTTTCGGTGCTCTGGGTGGACAGCACATCGCACAGGCGGAACTTCGGGATAAATACATGGATGGACGGCATTTCCTTGTCGTCAAAGAGCAGGTCATTGGTGGGGAATGCAGTCTGCACCGCAAGGCGGGTAGCATCAAAGTTAGTTGCCATAGTCTTTTCCTCCCTTACAGAATGTCAAAATCTTCGATAGACCACAGGCGCAGGGTCACGTCGTCGGTGTTCAGCGGCTTGGCCTTACGCTCGATGTGGGTCTTGTGGGCGGTATCTTCCGCCGTGGTGTCCTCTGTTGCTTCGGTTTCACCCTCCACAGCTTCGGCCATGGTGACGTTTTCGGCTTCGCCCTCAACCTCCACGTCCTCATACTCGATTGCGGGGATTTCAACCTCTGCGACATAGAAGCGGCTCTCGCTGCCGTCGATCAGCAGATTGCCCTCGGCATCGCCGGTGATGGTCTTGGTCACAGGGTAGTCACGCTGGTACTTGGCAAGGTTCATGGTCAGAGTGCCGTCTGCGAAGTCCAGCTTCGTGCCGCGCAGCTCGTACTCAACCTTGCGGCCCTCGTTCAGTTCGATAACTTTCATCAGTTCATACCTCCCGTTACTCTCACAACGACCACGACGGTCTGAGCAGAGCCGTCATGTTTCAGCTTGAAACCGTTGGTCAGCTTACCGGACACGGTAATGTCCCCCAGCCGCCCGCCGGTGTAGCTCTTAACGTACACGTCCACGCCATAGTTGGCATTCTTTCGGGTCTTTGCCAGTCCCACGCTGACCTCGTTGATCCCGAACGGCCACTTGCTGCCGTTTTTCAGCGTCACCTCTTTGACTTCTGCCGCCACCTCCGGTTCCAGCGCAGACAAGCGGCTGTTCTGCTGCGTGTCGGTGTTCTTCATGCTGGCAATGTCGGTGTCGTGGCTGTTGCTGGACGTTTCCAGCACACCCAGACGACGACCGAACCAGAGCAGCATAATGTGGATGATGTTCGCCGCCATGTTGGAATCAGAGATACCAACCTCCATACGGTTGAACTGATCCTGTTCCAGCAATGTACCCTGCTGGATAACCTTGCCGTCCTGATCCTCAACATGGTTGCGCCAAAAGGTTCTCTTAAACATCAGCATTTTCTTCTATCCCTCCTTGCTCAGAAAGTCTTTTCCAGTTCTGCGTTTGCTTCCGCCAGCCGCATCACTTCGGGTTCGACCTCGATCAGCGGGAACGTAAACCGCAGCAGACCGGCGTTGATGCTGTCGCGGGACAGGCTCACGCTCTGGCTCCCGGCCAGCACACCGTTGTTGTCGTAGACGCGCACACCGGTGATCGTGTCCTTTGCACCGGAACTCGGTGCATTGACATAGACCACCACGGCAGTCCCGGCAATCTCCTTGCTGTTGATCTCGCCGTCAACCCAAGTGCTCTTGTTGAGCTGGTACTGGAAGCGAGTGACCGCCCGCAGCAGTTCAGCGCGGCGGTTATTCAGAAAATTATCCGTAAAAAAAGCCATCCTCTTTCTCCTTTCTCTGCAAAAGAAAAAGCCCTTGCGGGCTGTTGCAGCTTGTTACAGGTAGGTCTTGCCGCAGACACGCGGCGTGATCTTGAACGCTTCGACTTTCACCTGACCGCCCGCCGTGGCCGCTGCGCTGGTTCCCAGCGTTGCCGCGCTCGGCTTTGTTCCGGTGGTCGAATCGCCCGCTTCTCCCGGACTTCCGGTGAATGCTTCCACTCTGGTTTCAGAGTAAAGCGGCATATTGGCGGTGTAGCCCTTTGTGCTGGTAACGGGCAGGTCGCCGGTCACGCCGCTACCGGTTTCCGCCGGGGTGATGGAGTAGCCATCCACCGCCGGGGTGGTTTGCAGCTCTTGTCCTGCGCTCCAACCTTTCGTCGCCACCTCCGGGATTGTGCCGGTGATTTTCGGGAACGCAAGGAACACTCCGGTGTTCGCCGCTGCGTCCAGCTCTGCGCCGGTCGAGTAGCCCAGTTGGGCGGGCTTCCAGTATGTTCCGCAGTACGGAATACCGCACTCCGGCACTTTGTAAGCCATGCACTCCACCGTCACGCCAACGCCGATGCTGTGCCGCACCATGTAGCTGATCTGTTCAAGGTGAGCAGACAGGCGTTTGGTGTAGCCCAGCAAATCCTCCATTTCCCGGATGGTGTGATACTGCGCCGCCGCTTCCGTAATGTTGACGTTCAGCCGCCAGAAGCCCGGAGTGCCGCCGTAGTCGAACCACTCTTCTACCTCGGAATCAGGGTACACGGCACTTGCCTGTTCCCGGACGGCTTTGACCGTACCGGCGTACCGCTGAATCTCAATCGCCGTTCGGACGATTCTCCGCTTCGTTTCCACGTCGGCGGTGGAGTCGTACCACTCGATTTTGAGGTAAACGGCCATCTGATCCAGCACACCCTCGTCGCAGGTGTCCACTTCGGAGAACGTCATGCCCGTGTCGAGATATTCAAACATCCGGTCTTGCAATTCTCCGTAGACGGCGGACAGGACTTGCGCCCACGGCTGTTCTGCAACAATCCGCGGCAGGCCGTCCGTGATCCTTGCGTCCCGCAGGTTAATCATCCTCGATACCTCCGTAGATGATCGTCGGCGTTCCGCTCAGTTTCGGAATCTGCACAACGGCTTTTCCCGAATCCATGCCGTTCTCGATCACCTTATCGACCGGCTGGCGCAGCTCCACTCGCTTCACGCCAGCGGCCCGCAGGCGGGCGATCAGCTCCATCGGGTTAATGTCCCGACCAATGGAACGCTGCCACTCCTGAAATTCCTCCACCGCTTTTGCCACGCTCTCCTGAACGATGCTTGCGCCTTTGGAATTTCCAGAGCCGATGTAATAGGTGAAGTCGATGGAATATTCCACCTCTTCCGGTGCTTTGCAGATTACGCGGTCTGTCATAGGGCGGCGGGCTTCGTTCATCAGATACGTTTGCATTTCGCTCATATCCTTTTCGCTCGGCATCTTGCCGCCGGTCAGCATGAAGAAAATGTACACCGTGCAGGCCACGTCCCGCGGGCTGACAGCGATTGCGCTCTCTACGTCCGACCGAAACGACATAGCCCAGAACTCGTAAGCGTCCTTTGGGCCAGCGCAGGAGTATGTCGTGGGAGAAAGCCAGATTCTACGGGTCAGGCTGTCGTCGCTCTCCACGTCTGCGCCGCCGCTGCTGGTGTCGGTGTTCTCCACCGCCGCCACATACGGAATGGCATCAACCAGTGTATCAACAACACCGGGCGGAATGTCGTTGCCGCCCGCGCCTACCACTTCGGCCTGTGCCAGCACATCCACATAGGTCTTGCCAATGTCGATCTGTGCATAGTCCATTGTGGCAAAATAAACACCCGCGGCAGTTCTGACGCGGGTTCCTTGCGGGATCATGGCAACGGTTTTCTGAACGGCAGACAGCGTAAAGCGAACCGTCACCGTTGCATAGGTTGCCGGGGTGCGCTTCACGCCAAACGGCAAGCCCATGTTGTCCAGCTCTGCGCCGGTCGCTGTTTTCAGCAGCGCACAGCGGGTGCGCTTCTCCGCGATCTGAATCATCATGTAGTACAGCTCCGTCATGCTTTTCAGGGTAAGCATAATCGGGTCTGCTTTGTTCAGGGGCGGGGCCGTACCGTTCACGGCCTTATAGTTCCGGGTATAGATTTCCGTCACCAGATTGCTTACATCCTGCAACGTAAGGTTTCCGGTAACGCTGTACTCCGGTATATCGGCAAACTCAGCAATGTTAGACAATCTGCACCACCACCTTTGGCCGGATGCGTCCTTGCTGGCTGTGGCTCGTTTCATACTCCACTTCCAGCACTTCCGCCCGCGGCTCGTACTTCTTTGTTTTGCGAATGATCTCTGCCGTGAGCATCGCCTGTGCAGCTTCGGCGGGCAAACTCAAACATTCCATGTTCAAGCCAAACTCCCGGTCAAGGGCTTGTTCTCCCTCTTTGCTGCCATAGAGTGTCAGCAGACAGTTGTAAATATCCAGTTCTTCGGTTTTGCCAGACGGCTCAATCTCAACGTCGAAGCCGCCAAGCGTCATAGTTTCCATATCGTCGCTCACGGTGCGTATTCCTCCAACGTCAAAGTAACCTTACCGTCTTTCAGTCCCCAGAAACGATGCACCGCACCCCATCCCGTCGTCACCTTTGTCAACTTGAACGGATTCTGCGACATAGGTTTGTTGTTCAGGATGAAGTAGTCAATCGTTCCAGCTTCACAGTGCTTCATGAGTGCGTCAAAGATTTTGCGCGGGTTCACGCCCAGCTTTGAAACCAACTGGATTTCAAACTGGTACGACTTCAAACCCGGCCCCGTGTACTCGCTCTTGTCTTTGCCGCCGATTACACTGTGCGTGGCCCAGTTGCTTGATGTACTCCCGGTGATATTGTCAGGTGTCAAGACGCGCCAACTTGATACCGTAAATATCAGTCCCGCATAGCATCCAATGCTTCCCCATGCCATAGGATCACCCCCTTACGGTGTCGGAGTTCCGGTTTCGCCAGCAACAACATACGGGCCAGCCGTGGCCGCACCAGAATGAGTGTGCTTGTGGTTTACCAGAGAAATGCCGTTGATCTTGCAATCGCCGGAGCCACCAGAGATATTCACGGTCGATCCCTTGATGTTCACCGTCGTTCCGTTGAAGTTCAGCGTAACGCCCTTGATCTCAACCGTTCCGTTCTGACACACCTTTACGGTGGAACTTCCCACTTTGAAAGTCATGTCACCCTTGACGGTGTACTCCACGTTCTTCCCAACGGTTTCTTTCACATTGCCGTCGATGGTTTCCGTGTAGTCGCCGGTGTCGCCGTCGTACTGCTCAAATGCTTTTCCCTGCTCGTCGTTGTAGTCGTGCCGGTAGCGGCCTTTCTTGCCCTCGACGGGCTTGTTGTCCTCATTCCAGATCGTGCCGATGCACGTTCCCATTTCCTGACTGTCGGAGTTGTGGAGGACGCAGACCAGCTTGCCTACGACCGGCATCCGGTACATAGCATTGGAAACCATGCAGATTTCATCCGTGACCGAATCGGCGCGATCCTCGTATGTAACCTCAATGGTTCCGTCCTCGTAGTTCACCTTGGACACAGAGCCAATTCGGATAACGCTGCTCATGCTGTTACCCTCCCACTCTGCTTGCAGAAACTTTCGTCACCAGACCGGAAGATTTGTTCAGCGTGTGGCTCACGGTGTCCATGTAATACTTCCCGTTCAGTTTCCCTAGTCCCTTTATATTGATGCACATGGTCGAACACAGACTCAGGTTTCCCATCGTCGAAAAAGAAATGGTCGTGGCCGAATGGTTCTTGTTGTCGATGGCCGCTTGAAGCTGCCTTTTTGCGTCCGCTTCGCTGGACGCATACTGGTTCAGTTTCAGCATCCTGTCGGCAGTACCGATTGTGACCTTGATGTTGACTTTCTTTTTTTGGTTCGAGTAGGTGAACTCTCCGCCGGTGTACGTCCCGGAAAGCGTTGTGTTCCAGCTCAAAGAGTTAGGCACAATGTCCGCCGGGGTAAAGGTTGCTACTGCATCCTTTTTCTTGTACTGCTCACGATCAAAAATCCAGATTTTGCTCCGGTAGGTTTTGAGGATCAGGCCATAGGTGCTGCAAAGTTTTTGCAGGAACGAACTATCCGTGTCGTCCTGCTCTTTCAACGCAATGTCCACGTCCTCGGCATCCATGCTGCACCCCAGCCCGTACCGGTCGGCAATGGTCTGAGCGATGCGCTTGATGGAGGTCTTTTTCCAGACGCACTCTTGGTTTTTTTCGTGAAAGCTCGTTCCGTTCGGACGGGCCACCGCGCCGATGGTCAGCACACACGGCCCAGCGGAATAGCTGAGATCGTCCACCACCAGCGTCCCACAGTCAAGCGGGGTGCTGTCACCCTGCACGATCCAGTTTTTCGTGCAGAGTGTCGGGGGTAGCACAGCTTCCTTATCCGGCAACCACGAGTTGATCCACTTATCATCCACCGCGTTTACCTTTATGGAAATGCTGTCGCTCGAATCTGCTCCCCGGTCGTTATAGGTGAAGCTTTCCACATCCCCGGAAATGTCCCCGGAAATATCGGTGTCGTTGTACTCCAATTTCAGGATCGTTTTTCTGGGCTGAATCGCAATCATATATATCACCACCTACCTTTTCCACGGCGGCAGGTTATCGTTTGCCGCCACCTCTTCTTCAATGTCCGGCGTGACCAGCTCAACGCCGGAATCGAATCTGTAAATCTCGATGTACTCCCGGTTTGCGGCCATCAGCACATCGGCTTTCAGCTCGTCACCGTAGACGGATTTCGCAATGCCGTCCCAAGTGTCACCGCTCTTTGTCGTGTACGCCATCAGGCCACCCCCTTACGAAGCATATTTGACACGGCCCTGTTCACGCTCTTCTTCACGCATTTCCTGTTTGAACTCTTCAAACAGCTTCCGCATTTCACGTTCAAGCTCTTCCATGTTTGTCCCGCTGCCGACAGTGATGTGCGGCGAAAAGACAAACTGGGAATCCTTGATGCTGCTGGAACTTCCGCCGTCACCGCCGCCCGCGGCGCGGTAGGCACTGGACGGCATATCCGGCAGGGTTTTCTCGGTGTCCCTCTGCGGCAGCATATAGAGCGGTGTTCCGGTGTCGGTCAGAACACCGTTTTCCCAGCTCGACAGCACCGTGCCGCCGTTGTAGGTCTTGGCCGCTTCGGTCACGGCCTTTGTTATCGTGCTGTCACTTCCCAGATACTTGTTCAGGATGATGGGAGCAACGTCGGCGGCGATGCTGGTCGCCACCAGCTCCAAGGAGCCGTCCCCGGACATGGCGTTGTTTGCCACCGTCCACATCATCGACACCACATCACCGGTGGACTTGATGCCGTTGGAACGGAGTGCATATTCGCCGTATGCGTTGGAGAAGTCGATCAACTTGTCCAGCTTTTCCTTGCTTCCGTCGGTGAAACCGCCGTTCGCAAAATACTGGACGTTCTGCACACCGGCTGCGCGGGTCGCATCCTCACCGGACACGCCCAACATACGGCCAGCCCGCACCCAGTTTTCCACGTTGCTGTCATGGACACTGGGCTTGAAAGAAATGACGGCTTCTGTGCCAGCTTCACCGGCGATACTCACCCCGCGGGTAAAGCCGCCGTTGGCGAAAGCGGGCATTGCCACTTCCGACAGGTTGAAGCCGAATGTCTTACCGGCGAAGTTCTTCGCCACCGGGACATTTTCAAGCCACTGGGGAACCGTGAACGAGAAACTATTCAGGGCGCGAATGATACCGTTGACGACCGTAATCGTCACCGATACGATGCCCTTTATCAGCCCAACGATAGACTGAATCACAGGCTCGATCACCGGCAGCAGGCCGTGGATTACATCGACCACCAGCTTGATCGCATTTATCAGGGTCGTGCCGACCAGACTGATAATCATGCTTATCAGCGGCGACACCGCCGGGAACAAATCGTTTACCGCGAAGCTCAGCACATCCGCCAGTAACGGTTTGATGTGGTTCACGCCGAGGTCTACGATCTGACCGATCAAGCCCTTTACCGATTCGATGATTGGGATCACTGCACCGAACGTAGTCCCTAGATCGTCAATTCCGAGGATGCTCTTTCCTCTTAAACCTTGCTGGATGTTTTGCAGGTTTTCCAGTGAGAAAGCATTGCTCAAGGTATCGTGGATGTTCCCCGCGATACCCTGCACTTTCCCTGTGAATCCATCAAAGAGCGTCAGTCCCTTTTCGCCAAACACCTGTCCGATAATCTTGCGAATATCCTCAAAGTGATCTCCCAGCAGACTGACCACCGCAATCACTCCGCCCAGACCGGCAATCACCGGGCCGAATGTGGACATAAGGCCCGCGAAGATATTGAAGCCGCCTTTCAGGACGGGCGATGCCACAGCTTTACCCAGCCCGAACGCTTTGCCGCCGAAGTCCGCCACGCCGGACACGGCCTTGCCAACTTTCGTCTGACCCGCAATGCCCTTGATCTGCGTCCACGCTTCGCCGCCGCTCTTCGTGGCGGTGCTTGCCGCCATGCTAGAGATCACGCTGTTAAACTTCGATCCGGGAGCGATGTTCAGGCTGTTCAGGAAGCCAACGCCCTGCTTCGCAATGGTTCCGGGAAGATTTGTAACCGCCGTTCCGATCCGGGTTTTCCCCACATCACTTGCGGCAACCGCAATTCGGTTCAGAGCCGGGAAGCTCTGCCGGATGGTCTGCCCGCGTTCCGATGCGCCCATAACGTCTCGAACAAAGTCGATTTTTGTTTTTCCATCGTTCTTTGTCAGGCCGGTAAAGTTTTTCAGTGTAGCCCACAGGCCAACACCCGCACCGTTCGCCTTAGTCGCAATATTTTTCAGGAACGAGTTTTGCGGCTGCGGGCCGATGGACGGAGACTGGATGCCCGCCATCTGTGCGCCGTAGCTCATGCCGCTGGCAATGGTGCGGATGCCGTTGAAAATCTTCCCGCCGCCGGTGGTGGCCCCGCTCACGTCCTTTGTGACCCCGCTGACGACTTGAAGAATCTGCGGTGCGAACCTCATACCAGCCCACGCCGCACCGATGCCGCCGATTGTGGCGGCTACCTTGTCGCCGTTATTCAGCAGGTACTCGATTACTTCCTTTACCCGTGCCGTTATATCCGGCAGGGCTGCGCGGAAGTCGTTCAGCTTATCAAGCCCAAACCCCGCAACGTCTTTCAGAATTGGCAGGAAATTGTTTCCAACCTCGATACGGACAGCCCGCCATGCGTTGCTCAACATTTCCAGTACGGATTCGGAGGTTTCGCATTTCAGCATAAACTCCTTGTACATACTGCCAGTGTATTTAGAAGCATCGCTTACATCGTCCAGCGTGTCCACGAACAGTTTGAGGTTCCCGGTCAGCTTTGCGCCGCTCTCAATGGCCCATTGGCCGAGCAGCGTTTTCAGGTAGCCAACCTGTTTATCCTCGTCCTGCTGGCCTATTGCTGTGAAGAGCCGTTTCAATGCTTCCGGTGCAAGGGACTTGCCGTTTGCATCGACCTTTTGCATATCTTTTGCAAACTGTGTCGCGCTGAACCCCAACTCTTCAAAGGCTTCATGCTGTGCCTTTGTTGCTTTGGAACCCATCGTCAAGTTGGTGTACATACGGCGAATGGACGTTGCGACTGTGTTTGAGTTTACGCCCATCGCCAGCAGAGCGGTGGACAGTGCCGCCGTTTGATCCGTGTCCATACCGGCGATCATGCCAAGGGAGCCGGTATCGTTCACCGTCTGTGCAATTTCTGCGGCGGTCGTCGCATAATGCGCACCCAGATAGTTGATCTGGTCGGCCAGCTTCATGACACCCTCATGATCCGTATCAAACGCAACTTCCCACTTTGCGGCCCAGTCGCCCGCCTGATCTGCGGAAATGTCCATAGCCGTTCCCATTTCGGCAACGTCTTTCAAGAACTGCTCCTTGCCAAGCAAGTCGTCCATGTTCTTGCCGGACTGACCAGCAGCAGCCGCAAGGCGGGTCAGCTCTTCGGCGGTGTACGGAATCTGGGTGCTTAAATCAAGAATTCCTTTCGACATTTCATCGTAGTTTTCCTTGACGACTTTTCCGTTGTCGTCCGTCAGGCCGCTAACGTACTTTGTCACATCCAGCATTTCGCTTTCAAACGCCACCGCTTCTTTCGTGGTGTTCACCACTCCCGCGGCTACGCCACCGGCGGCGGCTACTGCGCCTTTGGCAATATTCGCCGCGAACTTCGATGCTCCGTTTGCAACGCTCCCGATCTGCGTGTTCGCCAGCTTAACCGCTTGTGCAAGCGAATTGTCAACGTGACCGCCGATCAGGATGGAAAGCTCTAGTTCTTGATTTTTTGCCATTCCTCCGCAACCTCCCCGTGAATCTCCACCAGCTCACGCACAGGCAAGTTCAGGTAAAAATCTGCGCTTGTGTGCGTGACTGTGGCGAGAGCTATCGCCGCCTTTCTGATTGTTTTGTAGCCGCCCTTTAAGCGAAAAAATCCTTGTGGTTGACACCTGCGCGGAGCTGCACAGCTTCCGACAGGGGCAGGCCGAGGAAGAACGCAACATCCTTGCCGGTCGCCATAGAAGCGATCAGGCAGCAGTAGTAGTAGTTCAGGGTCTTTTCTGCTGCGCGAATGTCCTCTTCCTCCATGCGGTTCTCCGCCTGACGGACATTCATGCCGGTCATGTTGGCGACACCGGACAGATCAACGGAAGTGTAGGTTTCGCCCTTGTAGGTATAGGGCTTGCCGAACTTCATGACGTGGCTATGATCGTCCTTGTCGTCGCCATCCTCTGCCGTCGCGCTGCGGAGGGATGCCTGTACGGTCTGGCGTACCTTTTTGCTTGCGCCGATGGGAAGCAACTGGAAGAACTCAATGGGGAGCTTCGTTGCTGCTGCGGCCAGAGCGTCGGTGTATGCGGTGGCAGTTTCGGGGGTAATCATCGCGGCCAGCTCACCCTCGTTGTACAGCTTCTTGATGATAAGCACCGCGTCCTTGATGGTCAGGCCGTCCAGACCGGACAGGTCGATCTCGGTATACTCCTTGTCGTCGAACTTATAGGGACGGGCCAGCTCGATGATCTTCGGGTTCTTCTTGACCTCTGCGGTTTTGGTCTGCTCTGCGGCGGTAGAAATGTTCTTCTCCATGATGAAGTTTCCTTTCTGTCAGATACAAAAAATTGACCGCCCCGGTCTTTCGGGGCGGTCATTCGTTTCCTTTGGGATTAGATCAGAGCGGCAACATCCGCCAGCATATCCTCACCCTGCACACGGTAGATACCGTTCAGTTTGTCGATGGCGATAATCTCTTCGCCGTCGTTCTCGATCATCAGGTAGGTCAGTTCGAGCTTGACCTTTGCTTCCATGCCCTCGCCCGCCTTGATCTTGCCGGGAGTGAACTCTTTGACACGACCGATCTCGACGATTCGCAGGCCCTTGTAGGCATAGCCAAGGCTCTTATCGACCGCCTGCTGCGCCACACGGAAAGTCAGATTGACCTGACGCTTCGGGGACAGCACGTTGACAAAGCTCGAATACACGAGGTTGAAAGAAACCTCCTGCTCGATGCTCTCAAACTGGCCGATGTTCGGTGCGCTGATCTTGCCGAGGATGCCAGAACCGGAAACATCAATAGTTTCCGAGGTGATCTGCGGCAGGGTGATCTCCGGGGCCGTGCCGATGGCTTTCACGCCGTCAATGTAGACGTTGAAACTGTTGACAATTTCCGGGGTCAGGTTAGTATCCAGTGCCATAACTCATATCCTCCTTTCTCGTTTAGCCGCCCAGCGCGTCAGAGATCGCGTTGGGGTCGAACTCCACCAGCTCTTCGATGTCCTCCGCCGGGTTGAACGGGGACAGGTACTTGTGGAACGTGATGCAGCCATTCAGCAGCGAGGTGGTCGGGTTCTCGCTCTCGATGTACTGAATCTCATGACGGGCGCAAATGCCGCGGGAAACAAAGCTGTTGCCGCGCACGTTCTCGCTGTCCACCAGAGCTTCGATAAGCCTTTTGTTCAGCGGATCATCGACTTTCTGGAAGTAGGTCTGAATGAACGTGTTATCGTCCCAGCTCATAAAGCGGCGGACGCTGAACCAGCGATCCTTGGGGTCGGTGTTGCCGGGGTAGCAGGCCGTATTGTTGCCCCACAGACGGAAGCCGTTCATGTTCAGCCACGTTGCCACGCCGAACGAGTTGACGACGTTTGCCTGCTCCTGATCCAGCAGCACTTCCGTGCCATCTTTCAGGCAGACGGCGGAGATTGCCAGCGTCTTGTTGGACGGGCTGACATAGGGAATGTCGCCATTGGCTGCATCGGTCGCCACGGTCAGTGCAGCGGCCATAGCAGAACCGGCATAGACCACATCGCCCACCTTGGCGTACAGCCAGACCGGGTAGCAGTTCGCGCTCGTGATGGCCTGCTTCTCTTTCTGCTGCTTCACGCCGGTGTACATCTTTGCGCCGGTTGTGGAGCTGTCCACATCTACGATGCAGACGGCGCGGAAAACACCGTTGATACCGGTGGTCTTGGCCTGCAAGCCAGCGGCAACCGTGGCGTTCTCCGACCAGCCGGGAGCCAGCAGGATGCCGGGGGTCATGTTCAGCGCGGGGTAAATCTGGCGAATTACCTCCATGCCGGTTTCCACGCCCTGTGCATTCACACCGCCCACAACATCGTCGGCTGTAACAGCAGTGGGGTCGATCTGCGTACCGCTCACGGTCAGGCTGGTCGCACTTGCGGCCTTGCCGCCGGGGATGATGGCGATGGTCACATAACCCTCGTTGTCAAAAGCTGCGGTGTAGTCCGTGCCAGCGGTCAGAGCCGTGGACGCGGACTTGACCACCAGCTTGTCCAGCAGAATGTCCTTGACGGCAACGGTTGCGACACCGCTGTTGACCTGCACGGTGGTTTCGGTCATAGTTTTCTTGTGCTTGGCCGGGTCAAGGACGTTGATGTACACGACCGGGGAAACGCCCAGAACCTTGAAGCAAGCACCCATACTCTGACAGATGGTGTACTTCTCGTAGTCGTCATCGTAGCCGAGGGCGGCGGTGGCTTCTTTCAGGCTGGTCGCCAGAATCGGGACATTGGTACAGTGATAGGGGTCGCTGGCGCGGTTGATCGGCGCAGTACCGATCACCACCTGCAAACCAGCGGTAGACTGTACCGGTGCAACAACACCGGTCGGCTGCTCAGTGACGTAAACGCCATGCTTATAAACTGCCATGCGTTACTCCCTCCTTTAGTTCAGTGCCGCCTTGACTGCGGCAAAAATAATACCCGCGCCGCTCTTTGGGTTTTCCAGAGCTGCGCGAGTATTTGCGAAGTCGGCGATAGGAACCATCAGGCCCCGTGCCGCCGGGATTTTGTTCAGGAAGTCATTCACCGCGTCCGGCAGCGTGTCGCCATCACTGTACACGGTAAACTGCTTCACAGTGTTCTTTACGGACGGTCCACAGTACACGACGGGGCCGGTCTTTTCCACCGCTGCGGTATTCTCTGCGGCGGCGGTCTGCTTTTTCTCGCTCATATTAACACCTCAATTTCCGGGTTATTCTCGCTGCTCATGCTGGGGCAGGTCACGTCCATCTGCACGGTAGCGAAGTAGTACGGGCTTGTGTTATCCTGCTGGATCGCACAATCAATGGGGAGCAGCACGTTGAAATAGTCGCCGAAGATGTTGTGAACGCGGAAATGCTGGGCGAGGTCTTGCATGATGTTGTACAAGTCCAGCACCGCCGGGGCTTTCATGTCCCGCGCTCCCTCCGCCTTATTGCGGCTGGGGGTCTGGTATGTGCAGATAATCATGCTCATGTCCACCAGTTCCGGCTCTTCCATCTTGTCGATGCTCCAACCTGCGGCCTTGACCAGAATAAAAGGGGCGGCTGCGGCCACTGTGTCCACATCTTCGTCGTTGCCGAAGTCGGTCGGAAATTCAAAGTCGAAGATATTGAGCGGCTTATCTTTGCCCTGACCGCTGAATGTTTTGCCCTCGAAGAGCTTTTCCAGCTCTTCGTGCAGGCACTTCACAGCGTCAACCGGCGTATAATTGCTTTCTCTCACTTTGCTTTCCTCCCGGCTTGCAGCAGAATTTTGGACACCTCATGCTGTAACCGCTCCTGCAAGATGATCTCACTGTCCGGCTCCACCTCTTCCCGCCATACCGTGCTGTGCATAGCACTGGCGGACGGGCTGGACATGGTGTAGAGTTTTTCTACAATGCCGTTTTTGTTCCTCCATCTTGTCGGTTTCGGGTTTGTCGCCGTGCGACCGAGAATCCTCTGCACCATGCCAACGTGTCCGCTGTCGAACTTTACCAGAAAGCCCTTACTCGCCTGACCGTAATCGGTCTGTCCGCCGGTCAGCGGGGCCATCGGGTTTTTCTTCAAGACGCGGGAAGTGTGGAACTCAGGCGACAGCACCCAGCTTGTTCCCATGTGCGGAACAGACGGGTTCGACTGAAAATCGCCCAGATCGTTTCGGCGGCTGGAAATAAAAATCTCTGCCGTTGGATTCTGTGTCGTTGCCCTGTTGCGGATTTTCAGCGCATTCAGGTGACGACGGCCAGCAGAATTTACGGCATACCGAAGCCGTGCTTGCCGCACCATCATGTTCTTGGCTCTCGTTGCGGTCTGGTTTACTGCATTTTTCATGGCTCTGGGAGCCTTGTCATGCAGATCACCGAGCGCACGTTCCACCTCACCGATGTTCGGCACTTGCACATCGTAGATTGCTTTTGCCATTACTGCCGCACCCTCTCCAATGTGACCAGATACAAGCCATGTTCCGTCTGGCAGTTTTTCACCGAGTATGTGATGTTGTCATACTCCATCGGTTTCCCGATTTTCGGAGCGGGACCATAATCTTCTGCCCGGACAAAAAATTGCTTTTGCGAAATGTACAAGCCTTGGTCGAAGTTTTGTTTGGCTCCGGCTTCCCAGTGCGATTTGCGTTCTCTCAGGTCTACCTCATACGGCACAACATCGAACTCTTCTCCGTCGATGGTGTGCTTTTCGACAAACTCTTGAAAGAAAACCTCGTCAATGTCGGCCATTGCCATTTCCAGAAAGTCGGTCATGGTTGCACCCGTTACTCCGCGGAGGTCTTGCGGGCCTTTCTGCGGGTCGGTTTGTCCTCCGCTGCGGGCTGCGGTTCAGGCACACCGCTGTCGGCATCTGCCTGTTCCACGATCTCGCGGGTTTCCTCGTCTGGTTCTCCATAGACTGCCACGCCCTGCTGCACAAGGCGGGCGGCTTCGGCATCATCAAGGCAAACAAATTCCCCCGCCATAATCAGCTTGGCGGGGGCGTGTGCCTTTGGGCGGTGGCCGTAACCACCGGCGATGATCTGAACGATCTTCATGTAGCTGCTCCTTTCCGGTTTAGCCCACCACGTTTGCGGCGAAGATGTACGGGTTCCTGTTCTTGGGAGCGGCCAGAGGACGACAGCCCAGACGGAGCTTGCGGGTGTCCTTGTCCTGATCCACAACGAACTTCGGAACACGCTTTGCAGCATAGGTCGAGTAGTTCACCTGACCGTAATCCATCTGGGTGATGGAGCCGTACATCATGTGGCCGCAGTTGGGAGCAGTCACCATGGCAGCATCGGCAGGGAAATACTTCTTCGTCACGCCGTTGTCGTCGGAGTAGGTTTCATCAACGCTGAACACGGTGAGCATGAAGCCGCCGAAGTTCAGAGTACCCATGAGCACAACACCGTCGTACTTGGAAAGCTGCTGGCGAATCTCGCCGGTGATGATACCGCTGTTCTTGTCCAGAAGCCGCTGGGTTGCTTCATCGGTCAGGATGTAATCAGCAACATCCGTTCCGAGGATCAGATCGGCGGCAGGCAGGCCACGAGCGGACAGCATACGGCACATATTACGCACATCGCTGCGATAATCGCCGCCAGTCTCGTTCCACTTCTTTGCCACGGTATACAGGTGGTCGCTCTTTTCGCCGGTGAAGAAGCGCACCTGCTTGGTGTCGCCCTGCGTCACATCGTCGATGTACTCCACCATA
>ENA-OVGR01001820-OVGR01001820.1-human-gut-metagenome-genome-assembly--contig:-NODE-1820-length-15970-cov-3.506378_pt1 | contig 15970 bp, 17 predicted proteins | sample MGYA00237775_ERZ505429 | MGnify/ENA primary metagenome ERZ505429 (study PRJEB26158, sample SAMN06016345) | human gut metagenome | biome: human gut; feature: ankylosing spondylitis patient; material...
CTGTTTCCGTTTTCCACATCGACAATCTGAACCATCTCATACTCTAAGATGCCCGCTGCCTCTAGCAGTTTTGTATCTACAGTGATGCTTCCCACGTAGTTTAAGTCAGCCTGCTTGACCACTGCTCTGTGTATTTTGCCTTTAAGCATTGTATAATTCATTTTTTATACCTCTTTTTCATATATCATTCTTGTCCTACTACGCGATAAAATTATCAATCAGCCTTGTCTTTCCGATATAGACAGCGATAGCCACGAGTGTTGTTCCCTTAATCTCGTCAACAGGTGTGATTGTGTCAAAATCAACCACATCCACATAATCAATTTTCGCAAGCGGCTCCTTGTTTATCTCTGCTGTAATTGCATCCTTTACCACTTTTGCGCTCTTCTCGCCTGCGTCTACGAGCTGCTTTCCGATTTTTAAGCTTCTGCTCAGTACAAGCGCTGCCTGTCTTTCATCTGCGCTCAGATATGTGTTTCTTGAGCTCTTTGCCAGTCCATCCTCCTCACGGATGATTGGGCAGCCGATGATTTCTGTGTCAACATTTAAATCCTTTACCATACGCTTTATGACCGCAAGCTGCTGTGCATCCTTCTGTCCAAAGTATGCGCGGTCAGGTGTCACAATGTGAAACAGCTTCAGTACAACTGTCTGCACACCTCTGAAATGAATCGGTCTTGTTTTTCCACAAAGCTCAGTGGTGAGGCCATTCATATCCACATATGAGCAGAAGCCGTCTGCATACATCTCATCAGCCTCCGGATGGAAAATAATGTCAACTCCCGCATCCTCACAAAGCTTTGCATCCCTGTTTAAATCACGTGGATAGCTGTCTAAATCCTCTGTAGGGCCAAACTGCATTGGATTTACAAAAATGCTCACTACAACCTTGTCATTCTCACGTCTTGCCGCATCGATTAAGCTCTTGTGTCCCTCGTGGAGGTAGCCCATTGTAGGTACAAAGCCTACACTTTTGCCTTCTCTCTTCCATTCCTTTACTGCTTCTCTAACCTGTTTGATTTGTCCGTATATTAACATTTTATGTCTCCTTATTCTTCTATGCTTCGTAACTATTCTTCGATATTAGTACAGTTTGTCAATTATTGTCTCATCCATCTTAAAGGTATGCTCCTCATCCGGGAAGCTTCCCTCCTCAACAGCCTTTTTGTAAGCTGTAAATGCCTCATTCATCTCTTTTCCTACCTGTGCAAACTGTTTTACAAATTTCGGCTTCATGTTTGCATACATGGCAAGCATATCCTGATATACGAGCACCTGGCCGTCGCAGTCTGCTCCCGCTCCGATACCGATTGTAGGTATGCTTATGCTCTCTGTGATTTTTTTGGCAAGTGCCTTTGGCACGCACTCGAGCACCACTGCAAATGCTCCTGCTTCCTCGACTGCGCGTGCCTCGTCAAGGAGCTTCTGTGCTGCCTCTTCACCCTTGCCCTGCACCTTGAAGCCACCAAATGCGTTTACTGACTGTGGTGTAAGCCCTAAATGTGCACATACCGGAATTGACGCATCCACGATAGCCTTTATCTGTGGACATACCTCCTTGCCACCCTCAAGCTTGACAGCCTGCGCATGACCTTCCTTCACGAGTCGACCTGCATTGACCACAGCATCATATACTGATGTCTGATATGACATAAAAGGCATATCTGTGATGAGCAGTGTGTCCTTGATTCCCCTTGAAACAGCTGCACTGTGATGAATCATATCCTCCATAGTCACTGAAAGTGTATCCTCATAGCCAAGCACCACCATGCCGAGTGAGTCTCCCACTAAAATCGCATTGATTCCGGCCTCATCTATCAGCTTAGCAGTCGAATAATCATACGCTGTTAGCATCGTGAGCTTCTCGCCCTTTTCCTTTGCCTGTTTAAAAGTTACTACTGTATTTTTCATTGTCCAATCCCTCTGTCTTTCTGCAACAATCCGTTTTTTATAAATTCACGGTATTGTCAGCCTCTTAGCAATTCCATCATCTGAGTGTAATCCTTATCAGGATTCTTTTTTTCAGCAATTTTTGCCAGTTTTGTACCAAGCATTTTGTACAAACTGACATCATCGCTATCGTCATTTTGCATACATGCAATATGCTTTTTCACTGTTTCAATATCGTTTCTCTCGATTGGCCCGGTCAGCGCGCCGTCACAGCCTGCTTCGAGTACATTTTCGATATTGCGCATCACAAGCTGACCTGTGGCTCTTACCGCCTCATCCCTTGTAAAGCCACAGTCCTCCAAAAGAGTGTAGCCCATGTCAAGGACAGCAATCACCTGATTACTCAGAATACTCGCTGCTGCATGGTATTTTGCCTTTTTAGCGCCATCAATGCGGCATACCTCATTTCCAATAGAACTAAACAGCCCGGATATTGCTTCAACCGCAGCATCCTGCCCTTCCACTGTGAAAAATGCTTTATTTAATTGCTCATATGATGAAAATTTGTTACTGAACGGTAACATTGGATGAATTGAACAGCATGATACGCTCATGCTCTCCCTTCCGGAAAATGAATCGGATGATAATGCGCCACTGCAATGACATATAATCTGATTCCTTAGAGACAGTTCTTTTAATTGTTCCCAAACCGGTATAATAAATGAATCCGGTGTGGTGATAAAAATAATCTGTGATTGATCCGCCAGTTGCTTTAGCGAATCAAAGCTCTCTGTCCTTGTAAACTCCGCAGCCTCCTTAGCTGCCACAGAATCCACGTCATAATAGCCTGCAAGCTCTATGTCCTTTGTCCTTAGGTATTTACCTATAGAACAGCCCACTCTGCCTGCGCCGATTATGCCTATTTTCATGCTACCACCTTCTTTCCAAGCCGGTCAGACCATTCCTATATCGCAGCCGATATAATCTCCGCCATGTGCCGTATGGCTGCGGTCGATTTATCCTGTGCGCGCCTGTCACTTTGCTGCCTGCTTCATATTCTGATGCAGCAATGCGCTTGGGCCTTATTGTGTCTGCCGGATATGCTCTGTCATAAGGTGACAACACATCCTCCATGATACAGTTTCCTTCGAATACCGTTCGAAGAAAACTATACCACATTGACTATTATTTAACAATCCCTATTTTATTTTGCCTCAGTCATCTTGATATACTCATACTGTGGCTTGAAATCCTCTCTGTCACAGAGTTCATAGTAATGCATAAAGATTCTCTCCATCACATTTGGAATCTGATTTTCCTGTGGTTCAAATAGTATGATAAGATACTGCATTGAGCTGTAGCGCGTACAGACATCCACCTTTCTGATCTTGCTGCGGATAGACTGCTCCATGCAGTCAAGTGCCCTCTCAATTTCCTCGATATCTGCAAGCTGCTCCGGCAGAGTGTTCATAGTCACCATGACCAGATAGCAGTTGTGCTTGTGCCTATCTCCTACATTGTTCACGAACTCATAGATTCTTGCAAACTCTCTGTAGTTTAAATCCAGCGCACCTGTATAGCTGCCACTCTCCTTTAAAAGCTTTGCCACGTTTCGTAAATCCGCACTCAGATTTGTATTCTCCTTATTGTCAGCTAAGAGCTGCTCATAGAAGAAATATGAACCCTTACAGTTCTGCTTCACATAGTAAAGTGCCTTATCTGCCTTTGTGTAGTCACTTTCAAACATGGCTCCCTTTGTCGTCATGCACAGTCCTGCAGAAAGAGCGGCCTCCTTTATCTCACAGTCTGCTTCCCTGGCACTCTTGAAGCCTTCAAATATGCGCTTTATAACACTCTCCACGCTTGCCCTGTCACCCGCCTTGTGACCATGCACATCATTTACTTTTTTGAGATTATCCATATCTATGAAGGCAAGACAGCCATCATTATCCTGCATCAGGGCTGCTATTACCTGCTGTCCACGACTTCGCATGTAAAGTCCTGTCAGATAATCAACACTATCGGCTTTTTCCTGACTGCTCATGGTCTTCATGACCTCAGATATGAATTTGTCTGCCACTGACTCGATAGCCGCATTATCACGGTAGCCCTGAGCCGCAGGATTATCCTCATCAATCACAACCATGCCATTGTCAAGCATATCAACAAACATACGCGAAATCTGCGGATCAAACTGAGTGCTGCAGTTATCCAGAAGCTCCCTTCGGATTTCTTCATCGGGCAGAGCATTCCTGTAAATCCTGCGCGACCTCATGGCATCATAGCTGTCCGCCACACACACTATACGGGCAGAAAGCGGTATCTCCTCTCCCACCAGTCCGTCAGGATAGCCCTTTCCATCGTAGCGCTCATGATGATTCCTTGCAATATCCACCAGATGGTCTAACAAAGTAATATCCTTTAAGATATCTGCGCCCATCACAGTATGGCTCTTTATGGCGGCAAACTCTTCATCAGTCAGCCTGGTCGGCTTATTTAATATAGTATCAGGCACGCCAATCTTTCCGATTGCACCTTACAATATTTCTTTGCAAGTAACACACAAAGCATGGAAAAATGCGTATCCTCATAATATACATCTTCTATAAATCTTAGATTATGTTCTCTTATGAATCTGATCGAGTATAGCTTTGCCCATGCTGTTACATTAGTAAATCCGGTCAAACCTATAATGAGATTTTTCCTATTATCAATATTTTCTAAATCAAGCCTTTGAATTTCATAATCACTTGCTTCTAATACATTCGGCTTAGCTTCTTTAAAAAACGATACGCCACACTGTGCCACATCATAATCGTCCTCTGTCATTCTATAATGCAGCACCCTGAGCATATCCGGATGCACATAATCATCTGCATCCACAAATGTAATATATTTGCCGGTGCAGATATCCATTCCCAGGTTACGCGCACCGCCACACTTTCCTTTTTTCTGTATTTTAAGAGATATAACATTCTCCGGGTATTGTCTTTGTAAGGATTCTAATATAGACCATGTATTGTCTGTCGATAAATCATCTATGAGTATCGAGATTTTCAAAGCCATATATCTGATTACGAATTGAATCGAAGCATCTCATAATGTATTTTTGTACATTGTAGCATGGAATAATTACTGATATCTTGTCCTTACCATTCATAACATTTTCTCCATAATATATAAAATAATCAAATGTTAGTACTATTTTCCTTTACAGCTCACAAACTATACTGTTCACATGATATTTCTCTGCTGCATCCTCTTCTATCTCTATATCCGGTGTCCAGTAATATATGCCTCCCTCCAAATATATGAGGTTCTTTCCCGGCAGTCCGAGCTGTGCGAGCTTTTGCTTTGTCTTGTATACAATAACTCTTAGCGCTGTGTGAGGTGCATCTATATCACGCTCACCGATTACTATTTCCTCGAGCTTATCCTTTGCTATTCCGCAGTCAGAATAGTGTATCAAAGCCTGCATCATGCGGTTGAACTGGCTTTCCTTATGCATTTTTTCCGCCACAAATGGTGCTCCGTTATAGTCCATTCTGAAATTGCCAAACATCTGTACCTTGATTTTATGCGTCATAGGCGCCTCTCTTCCCGAGTTTTATAAACATGCTTATTTACGGATTTATATATGGTATGCATTGATGATACCTTTTGACCCTTATTTCATATTATACAACAATTCCACTCCTACTGATAACAACGACAATTTACATAAACAGTGTCAAAACTCGTACTTGACAATTTTCGTAATATATGCTGCCAATGCTCCCTGAATATAAAAAAGATCCTGCAAGAAAATCTCACAGGATCCGGCTTTTCAGATATATTAAATTAGAAAATAGCATTTACAATTGTTGAACCAATGGCTGTTGCAAGGAATGCCAGTCCACACACGAGTGGAAGCTTGTTGTCATCCTCTTCTATTGCCCTTACTCCAAAGAATATGCTTACATATCCTACTACACCCGCAAATGTATGCAGCCAGCTGCTCACATTGCCAAAGAACTGGAATGGGATTATGTCGATGATTGCTGCCACAAGGATAATCGGAAGGTATACTGCATCATACAGACATGCTGCTGAAAGTGTCTGTGCAAATGTCACCTTTTTATCCTTCTGCACTGCGTTTAATACAACCAGGATGACTGCTGCCAGAATGAGTACTCTCACCGCCTCTCCTACGATTCCTGAGAAGATTCCCTCAAAGAAGCTCGCCGGGTAAAATGAGAATCCAAAACCGCCTATGCTGCCAATTACGCTTGATAACAGATATACTACAGACAGCACTACCTCTACTATGGCAAATAAGCCAATAAATATAAAGCCTGATGCCATATTTGCATTCTTTACAAAGTCTGCTGCAGCCTGTGCCGGCTTCTTAACAAGACCCTTGTAGAATGTGATGATAGATGCCACATTCTTGTCATTCTGCAGCTGCTGTCCTGCTGCACTCACCTGCTGTGTGAAGTTATCAAACGCCTGCGACTGTGCGCTGCCCTGTGACTGTCCATTGAACTGTCCCTGTGGCTGTCCGTTGAACTGTCCCTGTGCGCTGCCCTGTGGCTGCCCATTGAACTGTCCCTGTGCGCTGCCCTGCGGCTGTCCGTTAAACTGTGCCTGCTGTGCTGCATTATCTGCCTGTGCATTGTTGTCCTGTGTCTGATTTGGTGTCTGTGGCTGTGCCTGCTGACGACATGTGCATACCTCATCATCAGCTAACTGCCTGCCACAATTTGTACAGTATTTCATAACTGAAACCTCCTTAAAATAATTAATACACTTCTGATAACTATATTAGCATTTCGGATATTTAATAGCAATATTTATTTGATATTTATTCCATATTATATTATGATTATTTATAATCATTCACATTCTACAGAGGAATAAACATGCCACAAACACTTAATATAGCTGTATGCGAGGATGAGGCTGCCGAGACCGCGCTGCTTTGTGATATTCTCGACCACAGCGATATCAAAAATTCATACACCGTCTTTACAGATGCAGATTCTTTGCTTGCCTCATACGAGTATGGGAAGTATGACCTGCTGCTCATGGATATATACATGAAGTATTCCAGGACCGGCATCGAGGCAGTCTCCATAATCCGAGAGACAGATGCCGATATCCCGGTTGCTTTCATCACGACAAGCACGGAGCATGCCTTGGAAAGCTACAGGCTGTCTGCCATCGGCTATATCGAAAAGCCGTTTTCTGCAGCTGAGCTAAGTAACATTCTTCACCTTGCCATGCTGAAGAAATCCGATGCCCCATCTCTTTATGTGAAGAGAAACAAGAGTATGGAGAGACTTGCCCTTTCTGATATCATGTACATAGAGCAGAGAGCCAGGCAGATTTTCATACATTTAAAAGGAAATGAGGAAATCATCTGCTATGAGAAGCTTTCAGAGCTTTCAGATCAGCTGCCCGCTGAGCTGTTTTTTCTGCCGCACAAAAGCTACGCGGTAAACCTGTCGTATGTCACACGCATTGATACTTCACTCAAATGCTTCGTGATGGCCGATGACACAAATATCCCTATCAAGAGAGAGCTCTCCGGCAAAGCCAAAAAAGCTCTGGAGAGATACTACTTTGATCACACCAGAGGGCTTAAATAAGGCACTTTCCTATTGATTTGATATGAGCTAGACTGTCAAAAGTAATACACTGCAAGGAGCCCGGATTATGAAAAATAAAAGCACTATAAGAAATATTCCCTATCTGACAATTATACTGCTTACACTGATTTGCATACTGCTTCTTTCCTCAAAAAACATGATTATGAGCCAGGCGAGCTATCCTGAAGCCACTATCGTAAGCTCTGCCTATGCTATGGTGGAGGGCTCGGATTCAGATAAAGAAGAAATCACATTTCCACATACCTTTAAGCACCTCTCGCCGCGCACACATGTCACCGTCACAACACATATCAACCTGAACAAGGATGATCCAATCTACATAAAAACTGTCTATTCCCCTGCGAAGGTCTATCTGGACGATGAACTCATATATGAGTTTGGCAGGACCGAAAACTATCCATCCTATATGAAGGATCCCGCAACCGAGGGGTACCTGATAGGCACTGACGGTCATTCAGGTGATACAGAGCTTCGCATAGAGTATCTGTCTCCAGTTACCAGAAGCTCTCTTACGGTATATTCTCCTATCTACGGAGCATACAAATCCTTATTTTTCACTCTGTTAAAGCTGAATAAATGGTCATTCTTTATAGCACTGCTTGAGCTTGCCGCAGGTGTTTTGTTTATATTTATCTCACTGATGCTTTTATACTACGATAAAGAGGTTTGCAAGATGATATTTCATTTTGGATTCTTCTCACTCATGTCCGGCATGTGGTCTATCGGCGAGTGCAACTACACAGGTGTCATAGTCAAAAACCCTACACTGCTATATCTGTGTGCTTTTATAGGGCTTTTCTCGCAGATGATTCCGTTACTGTATTTCTGCAGGCTTGCAGTTGGTTTTAAGAATGACAAGCCAATTATAGTTATCGCGAAGCTCCTCACCGTGCTTGACCTTGTCGCTTGTGTCTTACAGCTTAGCGGTACGGTGGCACTATCTCAGAGCATGTACGTGTTCCATGTCATTCTGCCTCTCATACTTTGCTTCCTGACTGCATACATCATCCTTGAGGCTGTTCGTAGCCAAAACAGCAGGGCAAAACGGCTGATGGTTCCGGTATTCATACTGGCTCTTGCTTCATGTGCCGAGATAATCAATTATCATTTAAAATTTGTGGCCTCATTGTCATTGCTGTACCAGATTGGAACTCTGCTTTTCATTATAATCATGGGAATTGTAATGGGGCTTAATATAAGCGATATGCTCAGTATAAAACGTGAGAATGAAAGGCTCATATTTGATATGAATCTCCTTGAGCATTCCCTATTGGAGCAGAAGAAATATAATTCGCTCATCACAACAAACGAACAGCTTTTTAAGAAGCAGCGCCACGATCTGCGTCACCAGCTGGTTGCAATAAAAGGCCTCGCAAACACTGAAAATAATCAGCTGAACGAATACCTGGATGCCCTGATCCACAGCATACCATCTGCGCCTGCAAGCTATTGTGAAAACAGGGTAGTTAATTCCATTCTGTCATACTATAGTGCCATATGCAGAGATGAAAATATCGCTCTTGAGACAAAGCTTATTGTTCCGGAAACCGATGATGCGGCCTTGGACAATGACCTGTGCCTGGTATTTGGAAATCTGATAGAAAATGCTATAGAAGCCTGCAGACGCATGGATACTTCTGATTCTTTGAACGAGAAATCATCGCACTTTATCCGACTGCATGCCCACGTACACTATAAGACACTTATTATTACTATGGACAACAGCTTTGACGGACATGTTTCCATCCAAAACGGAAAATACCGTTCTTCTAAGAGGGACGACTATGGTATAGGTCTGTCATCCATCCGCTCTGTTGCCGGCAAATATGATGGTGACGTTGCATTTGAAGCAGCTGATGGTATATTTCAGTCATCAGTATACCTTCAAATATATAAATGACACACTAAAATCATTAATTTATATTAATGCTTCATACCTAAATATCATTTTCAGAGTCCAACTAACTTATTGTATATAATGCGCATATATGCTATAATAATAAAAGAATTTTGTGCATTATACACATATGGAGTTTTAAATTATGATAGAACACACGATATACAAGGAATTTATTGATAAAATTGCAGAATTATCAGACGGGATATATCCTATCATCACCGACCTGGATAATGACATGTCATACGTACCGGAAAAGACAGCAGATTTTTTCGGCCTTGAACCCGGCGAGCATACCTGTTTATTTGAACAGCTTTGCACATGTGTCAACGACATTGACCTGCCGGAATATAGGCGGGAGATCCGCTATCGTCTAAATGGCGAAAAACTGGATGATATATTTTATGTCCGCATGGGAAAGCACACCAAAGAATATATGATGGGATTTTATTCTGACATTTTTGCCGGTGATGACGGACACCGCTACCATGTCCTCGTGCTCAGGAATGAAAATACTCTTCCTGATATCGACCCATATACATATCTTTATGGTCAGTCAAAGTTCGAAAGAGATATCAACGGCTATATCATGGAAAACAGGTCCGTAGCCATAATTGAGGAGGAGATAGGTCATATAGATGAGTTCAATATACTGTATGGTTCCAATTTCAGCACTGCAATCCAGCGTGAGCTTGCGCTCAAATTCATCTACATGATGGATGGCAGCACCGCTACCTACTATATGAATAATTCCAAATTTGTATTTGTGATAAAGGAAGCTGACCGTGCCTCTGCTGAGGCATTCTACCGGAAAATTGTAGACGCAATAAATTCCATGTATTTCTTTAAGTGCTTTAAATTTGAGTTTGATATATATGCTGCGTGTCTGATTCTCAAGGATTATGATGGTGATACCTCCACTGTCATCAGCAAGGTGGAGTACACTCTTGACCGCGCGAAGAAACTTCACAGCCCTGATTTGTTATTTTTCAATGATATGGTCAGGTTCAATGGCAACTCGCATATAGATATCATGAAAATCATACATCAGTCGGTTATCAATAGCTGTGATGGCTTTTTTGTGGAGTTTCAGCCGATTGTAAAGGCTTGCAATGGTGAAATAATGGGTGCTGAGGCACTGGTGCGCTGGAAAAAGGAGCCTTTTGGCACGGTACCACCCGGACTGTTTATCGACTGGCTTGAGGATACCCCGGCTATGTATGAGCTCGGAAATTATATAATGAGAACTGCAATAAGCGCAGCCTGTGAATTTGCAAAGATAAAACCCGGCTTCTTCATCAATGTAAATGCATCCTCAGAGCAGCTTGAAAAGGAAAGCTTTGTAAAAGATACTCTGACAATTCTTAAAGAGTATGATTTTCCGCCTACACAGCTGTGGATAGAGATTACAGAGCGTTGCAGAGACCTGCCTGTATCTATGATAAAGAAAACAGTCACAGCACTCAGAGAAGCCGGAATCCACATCACAATGGATGACTATGGCACAGGAAGCTCTTCATCTCAGATGATACTTGAGCTTCCTGTAGAGGGTATTAAGATAGATATGTGCTTTGTAAGTGATATTTTCGAAGAAAAGAAAAAACAGGCACTTGTAATCGGAATGGTTAATTTTGCCCATGCCGCAGACTTAAGGATATGTATCGAAGGCATAGAAAATAGTGACCTTGAAAGCTATCTCAGACAGTTTGATGTCACCTTGTTTCAGGGCTATCACTACTCGAAGCCTATCTGTCAGGATGAGCTTATGAAGCTTCTTATAAAGCCATAGCCCTGGATATTACTCAAGATTTTCCTTAAATACTGTCAGTGCGCCATTTTTCTTTAAAATCAGCATGACAATTGCTGCCACTATGCTTCCGGCCACTGTAGAGATAAGGAATGGCACTATGTATATAAACATGCCTTCCGGCTGAATAAGCATCACGTATTTTGCAAGAGGATACGCTGCCAGACCTCCGAGTATGCCTGTGCCAAGCGCCTCTGCAATACAGGTCGGTATGATTTTTTTGCTGAATCTGTACATCAGTCCACAGCACATCGCGCCTACCATGCTTCCCGGGAATGCCATGAGGCTTCCAAGTCCTGTCAGGTTTCTGATAATACTCGCACAAAATGCCACACCGACACCCCATGCAGGTCCTAAAAATACTGCTGCGCATATATTTACCATGTGCTGTACAGGTGCACATTTGCTGCCGGCAACAGGAAAGCTTATTAAGCTTCCTGCTACGGCAACTGCCACAAGCACTCCTGCCATGGCAATCTTTCTGATTGAAATAGTTCTTTTTTTAGTGTTCTTTTTACTTTCCATTACTGCCCACCTTATAGTATATCGCAACTGTTTTGTACCTTCACAGTTATAGTATATCAATATACTCTCCTGCAAGTGCCTTGTTCATGCTTCGCACTGCACAGAACTTACCGCACATACTGCATGCCTCGCTGTGGTCATCCTCAGGCAGACGGTCATCCCTGATAGCCTTAGCTGTCTCCGGATCAAGCGCACATGCAAACTGTGCATCCCAGTCGAGCACACGTCTGGCATCTGCCATCTTATCATCTATATCTCTGGCTCCCGGTATTCCCTTTGCAATATCAGCTGCATGAGCCGCAATCTTTGACGCAATAATTCCCTGCTTTGTATCCTCCACATTTGGAAGAGCAAGATGCTCCGCAGGTGTCACGTAGCAAAGGAAAGCTGCGCCGTTCATTGCTGCCACTGCTCCACCGATTGCTGCTGTGATGTGGTCATAGCCCGGTGCGATATCTGTTACAAGAGGTCCAAGTACATAAAATGGTGCTCCCATACAGATTGACTGCTGTACCTTCATGTTTGCTGCTACCTGATCAAGCGGCACATGTCCCGGTCCCTCTACCATGACCTGTACGTTGTGATCCCATGCACGCTTTGTGAGCTCTCCAAGTCTTACAAGCTCCTCTATCTGGCATACATCTGTTGCATCTGCCAGGCATCCCGGTCTGCAGGCATCTCCAAGCGAGATTGTCACATCGTGCTCCTCACAGATTTCAAGTATCTCATCATAGTGCTCGTAGAAAGGATTTTCCTCTCCTGTCATGCACATCCATGCAAATACAAGGCTGCCTCCACGGCTTACGATATTCATCTTACGCTTGTGCTTTTTAATCTGATCTATCGTTTTTCTTGTGATTCCACAGTGAAGTGTGACAAAGTCCACTCCATCCTCTGCATGGAGTCTGACTACATCGACAAAATCCTGCGCTGTAAGTGTTGCAAGATCACGCTGATAGTGGATAACACTGTCATAAACAGGCACTGTTCCTATCATTGCAGGACATTCGCTTGTAAGCTTTTGTCTGAATGGCTGTGTGTTGCCATGGCTTGAAAGATCCATGATAGCCTCTGCTCCAAGCTTTACAGCGCTCATGACCTTCTGCATCTCCACATCATAGTCCTTGCAGTCTCTTGACACACCGAGGTTTACATTGATTTTTGTGCGAAGCATGCTTCCAACACCCTCTGCATCAAGTGACTTGTGATGCTTGTTAGCAGGAATAGCTACCTTTCCGCTTGCAACAAGCTCCATCAGCTTGTCTACATCCATCTTCTCTTTCTTTGCTACCTTTTCAATTTCAGGTGTTACGATGCCCTTTCTTGCGGCATCCATCTGTGTTGTGTAATTACTCATTGTACTCTCCTGTTCTTATTGTTATTTGTATTATTAATTAGTAATTATTTCAAGATTAACGCTCCATGATTCATAGGACCGCTGCCGTGCCCCAGATCAAGCATGGCTTTTAAACATGCCGTGACATATCGCTTGCCGTTATCCACAGCCTGCTCGAGCGGCTGTCCCTTTGCAAGGCCGCTGGCTATCGCTGATGAAAGTGTGCAGCCTGTGCCGTGTGAGTTTGGATTATCCACTCTTTTGGTCTCAAATGTGATGATTTGCTTTCCATCCCACAAATAGTCACACACACATGCTGTGTCTGTGAAATGACCTCCCTTGCTTAAAACCGGACAGCCGTATTTATCATAAACAGCCTTTGATGCCTCTATGATGTCATCTGTACTTTCAATCCGTCTGCCTGATATCACCTCAAGCTCAGGGATATTTGGCGTGATGATGTCAGCCAGTGGAAAAAGCTTCTCCATCAGAGTGTTTGCTGCATTTTCCTCAAGCAGCCTGCTTCCGCTTGTAGCGACCATCACCGGGTCCAAAACTATGTTTTTTGCCTTATATTTTACAAGACCTGCGGCAATCGCCTCAATCGTATCTACCGATGATGTCATACCGATTTTCACCGCATCTGGAAAAATATCCGTAAAAACAGCCTTCATCTGTGCCTCGATAAAATCAGCCGGTACATTCATCACCGCATCAACTCCCATGGTGTTTTGTGCCGTGAGCGCCGTGATGACACTCTCGCCAAACACACCGTTTGCAAGCATAGTCTTTAAATCAGCCTGCACGCCTGCGCCACCGCTTGAATCGCTTCCCGCAATTGTAAGTGCTGTATGCATATTTACGCTCCTTTCTACTGAATTTTGTCGCATATTTCTGCGAGTTCCTTGGCAGCAGCCTTTATATCTGCGCTTGCAAATATCGCTCCTACCACTGCGATTCCTGCAATCCCAGTGCCCTCTAGCGTGACTGCATTGTCTGCATTTATGCCTCCGATTGCAACAACCGGTATATCGACAGCCTCCGTGATTTCACGCAGAAGCTCCTTTGTCATAGGCTTTGCATTGAGCTTTGTGGTAGAGCCAAACACGGCTCCGCTTCCCAGATAGTCCGCGCCATCAGCTTCTGCCCTTTTTGCCTGCTCCACGGTCTTTGCCGTAACTCCTATTATCTTGTCAGTTCCAAGAAGCTTCCTGGCCTCCGCCGGATTCATGTCATCCTGTCCCAGATGTACTCCATCGGCAGCTATATCAATTGCAAACTGCACGTTATCATTGATGATGAGCGGCACATTGTGCTCATGACAGATTCTCTTTATCTCAAGAGCCTCATTATACTCATCCTTAAGCCCTGCATCAGAATCTGTACTCAGAATATCCTTGTCACGGATCTGAATCATAGTGGCACCGCCCTCTATTGCAAGCTTCACATGCTCAGAAAGCCTCGCTCCGTGCAGCCACTGCCTGTCTGTTATAGCGTAGAGCTTTAAATCAGTTTTGTTCATATATACCATTCACCTCTTATCCTGTTTTTTCCAAATATAAGACTCATGCCCTGCATACCAATTGTCTGTCATACAGCGATATTCAAATCAGTTCATAATCACCATCGCATATATGATATACTGCATCAATCAGCCTGTCCCGGTATGCAGCATTTCCGGGCTTAATGAAATGACAGCTGTTTGTCTCTCTGCCGTGCTCTGCCATATCAGAGGCAGCAAGCCCGCCTGCACTCTTCATGCAGCTAAGTGCTGCTGTGACTGCACCGTATTTATCATCGCAATCAGCCGCAGCAAACGCACAAATGAGCCCTGAAAGCATACATCCGGTGCCTGTCACCCTCTTCATCATAGGATGGCCGCCTGTGATGCTTCCTACCCTGTAATTATGCGTGTATCCGTCAGCATCCAACGCAACAGCATTCACTACACAATTATCCATCACACCGGTACCCATCGCATCAGTACTCATCAGACTTCTTTCATTATTGTCATAGCAATCAGCTTCATCACATAATTCTGCCACATAATCGGTCTCACCTGTAATCACACAGATGCATCCATATCGCAGGGCCGCCCTGCACGCAAGCGCCTTTGCATCAGACTCATCTGCCGTATCGGTCACTTCCACGCCGCCATCACATCTGCCATGTTCCATAACAGCCTTGACCTCAGACAAATTGCCCTTAATCACATCCACATGCACCTCGTCAAGCAGGCTCATCACAAAATCCATCCTGAAGCGGCTCACGCCCACACCAACCAGATCAAGCACAATAGGAATGTTCTTTTTCGCTGCCATCCTCGCAGCAATGCGCATCGCCTCAAAGCGCTCCTCAGAGGGAGTGCCTATATTCAGATTCAGCCCATCGCAGATACACGTGACCTCATCCATCTCCTGCGGTGCCATAGCCATAATAGGCCTGGCCCCACATGCCAGCTCAATATTGGCCACATCATTGATAGTAACCATATTTGTGATGTTGTGAATCAAAGGACTGCGTGACTTAAGCTTTTCTATAAAATTATTCATCTGTATCTCTTTACAACTATTCATAATCACCCACACATTCAAAAAGCGGATATACCGCCAATGAGTATATCCGCCTAAAAATCGTGCGATATTATCCTACGTTGGCATTATCCAAATCAGGTTATGGGTCAAGACACTACCAGTCTACTCTCAGCCGGCTAAATACCAGCTCCCCTGTTGTGTTTTTATAATATTTAATATAATACGCACTCCCCAATAAATCAAGTAAAATCAGCAAGTGTACGAATATTCGTACATTGAACTATACTGTTTAGACGCATTCCCGGTAACACCGAGCCCCAAGGTGTTACC
>ENA-OVGR01001825-OVGR01001825.1-human-gut-metagenome-genome-assembly--contig:-NODE-1825-length-15945-cov-4.123977_pt1 | contig 15945 bp, 14 predicted proteins | sample MGYA00237775_ERZ505429 | MGnify/ENA primary metagenome ERZ505429 (study PRJEB26158, sample SAMN06016345) | human gut metagenome | biome: human gut; feature: ankylosing spondylitis patient; material...
AGAGCTGGGCGAACACGCCGCCGCGGTCGATGTCGCCCACCAGCAGCACCGGCGCGTCCACCAGCTTGGCAAGGCCCATATTGACGATATCATCCTGCTTGAGGTTGATCTCCGCAGGGCTGCCTGCCCCCTCAATGACGATCACGTCATACTCTGAGTTCAGACTGTTGTAGGCCTCCAGCACAGCGGGGATGTAGTCCCGCTTGCGGTGGAAGTACTCCATGGCCTGCATATTGCCCCGCACCTGTCCGTTGACGATGACCTGACTGCCCACGTCGGTGGTGGGCTTGAGCAGGATGGGATTCATGCGGGTGTCCGGCTCGATCCCGGCGGCCTCTGCCTGCACTACCTGCGCCCGGCCCATCTCGCCGCCGTCCTTGGTGATGAAGGAGTTCAGCGCCATGTTCTGGCTCTTGAACGGTGCCACGCGGTAGCCGTCCTGCTTCAAAACGCGGCAGAGTCCCGCCGCCAGCAGGCTCTTTCCCGCATTGGACATGGTCCCCTGAATCATAATATTCATTGCCATAGTGATTTCTCCTTGCAGAATTGCCGGATGGCCGTTATCAATGCTTCATTTTCCCCGTGAGGCCTCACCGCAATGCGATACCACCTGTCACCCAGCCCGTTGTAATTCCCACAGCCACGGATGGCGATACCCTGCTGCAGCAGGCCCTCCCGCAGCCCCAGCGGCCCACGGAACAGCAGGTAATTGGCATGGGACGGGCATACCCAGAAGCCCAGCGCCGTCAGGTTATCCGTGAGCCACCGCCGCTCCGTGTGGACGAGGGACAGCGTCCTTTGCAGGAAGTCCCGCTCCGCCAGCGCCGCCACACCGGCACTCTGGGCCGGCGAGGACACGTTCCACGGCGGGGACGCGGTCGCCATGCGGCGCAGTAACGCATTGTCGGCGCACAGGCAGTACCCCAGCCGGATGCCCGCCATGCCGTAGCTCTTGGTGAATGCCTTCAGGATCAGCAGCTCCGGGTGCGCTGCCAGAAGGGACTTGGCGCTGACGCCGTCCTCCGTGAGATCGAGAAAGCACTCATCCAGAAACAGCCGCGCCCCTTGTGCCGCGCAGTATTGCAGGATCTGCTCCAGCAGAGGGAGCGGGATCAGCCGCCCGGTGGGGTTGTTGGGGTTACAGAGGAATACCACCTCCGTTTTTTTTTCCTCTAAGAAGGACAGAAACCTCTCGTCCAAATCGAAATTCTGCGCCTGATGCAGGAAATACCGCTCTACGCGGCAACCCACCTGCGCCAGTCCCGCCCCATATTCCCCAAAGGTGGGGGCCAGTTCCACCGTCGTCCGGGGCCGCAGGGCGGCGCAGTATGTGTAGATCAGGTCTGCCGCGCCGTTTCCGCAGAGAATATAGGACGCCGGCACCTGCTCATGGCCCGCGATAGCCTGCACCAGCCGGCGGCAGTAGGGGTCGGGGTAGCGGTGCAGCCGGGGCAGAGCCCGGCACACCGCCTCCAGTACGCCGGGAGGCGTACCCAGGGGGTTGGTGTTGGCGGAAAAATCCAGCGTGATACCGCCGCCGTATACATCGCCGCCGTGTTGATTTTCTGTTTGATACAGCATCTATGTCTCCTTTATAGCGCAAAGGACAGCTTGACCCCGCAGCTTAAAAGCAGGGTGAGGATCGCTGTGACGGTCATCAGGCGGCACACACGGAGAATGTCCTCGTGGGTGATCTCCCGCGATGCGTCGCCGATATACTCCTTTTTGTGCAGTACACCGTGGTACCACGCATCCCCGGCCAGACGCAGGCCCAGAAGCCCCGCGCAGACAGATTCCGTCTGCGCCGAGTTGGGACTGGCGTGCTTCCGGTGGTCGCGGCGGAAGATCCGCCAGCCCGCTGAAATATTCAGTCCCATCAGGCCGCCCGCCGTCAGCATCAGCAGGGCGGACAGCCGCGCCGGGATATAATTCACCACATCGTCCGCCTTGGCGGGTACAAGCCCGATGTTCTTATAGGGCGGATCCACATACCCCAGCATGGAGTCCATGGTGTTCACTGCCTTGTAGAAAAATCCCAGCGGCGCGCCGCCGATGGCCAGAAACAGCAGCGGCGCCACCACGCCGTCGGAGGTGTTCTCCGCCACCGTTTCCACGGCGGCACGGGTCACGGCGGCATCGTCCAGCCGGTCGGTATCCCGCCCCACGATCATGGAAACAGCATGGCGGGAGGCGGCCAAATCCCCGCTTTCCAGCGCGTCATAGACCTTCATGCTCTCGTCCCGCAGGGACTTGACGGCCAAGATCTGCCAGCACATCACGCTTTCCAGCGCCAGACGCAGCCACGGGCTGACCAGACCGCTCAGCCACAGCAGCAGAGCCGGGACGGCGGTGGATACGATGACCACCGCTCCCCACAGGATGGCGCCCGCCGCCCGCTCACCGGAGGGTGTTTTGGGGCATATGCACCGCAGCCCCCGCTCCAACACACTAATACATTTTCCAATCAGAACTACCGGATGGGGAAAGCCGTGGGGGTCGCCCACCAGAAGGTCTATGCAAAAGCCGATAACAATTGCCGCAAGCGACCACATCATGCCGTTTCTCCTCCGCCCTGCATCGTAAAAATATAAATGGGATTTTGTCCGCTCATCAGGTGGTAGCTTCCGGCTTTTCTGTCCCGCGCTGCTTGCAGGGACACCACCTCCGTCTCCGCAAAGGGGAACGCCGGCAGGCAGTCCGTCAGTTCAGCCACGGACTCCAGCGAAACGGCCGTGGCCACGATGCGGACATGAGGATTTTTTGCCAGCAGCAGCGCCACGATCTCGTGCATATTGCCGGCACTGCCGCCGATGAATGCGTGAGTGGGGGCTGGCAGACCGACGCAGGCCTCCGGCGCGCTGCCGCAGACCACCTGTAAGTTTTCCAATGCAAACCGATTACGGTTTTGCCCCAGCAGCGCTGCGGCATCCTCTCGCCGCTCTACGGCGCAGACAAGCCCTTGCTTTGCCTGTAAGGCCATTTCCACCGACACTGAGCCGGTACCGGCGCCGATGTCCCAGCAGACGCTCCGCTCCGTCAGCCGCAGCTTGGACAGGCATACCGCCCGCACCTCGCTTTTCGTCATAGGCACCACCGGCATTCCCTCCGCACTGCGGAGAAAGGCGTCATCCGGCAGACCCGGTGTGACCACCGCGTCGGGATGGGGGTTTTCGATAAGCGCCACGCTCAGAGGGGCATAGACACCATCCGTCAGCTCCGCCGCCGTGCCGCGCACGATGCGCTCATCCGGGTAGCCCAGCCGCTGGCCCACAGACACAGAGACGTGGCCCAGATCACCCTCTGTCAGCGTACGGCACAGGTCGTTGATGCCGCGCTCGCCGCCTACCAGCGCAAAGAGGCGGCTGGTTGCCCGCACCTCCGGCAGAATGTTGTGCTGCCGCCCGTGGAGACTCACCACCCGGACATCCTCATAGGAGGTTCGGAGCCGGGCGCACAGATAGGACAACGAGCTCAAACCCGGCAGCACCGCCGTGTCGCAGCCCTCCAGCAGGGGCAGCAGCTTTTTCGTGCCGCTGAAGAAGCCGGTATCGCCGGACATGACCACCGCGAAGCGGCGGTACTCCCAGTGGGTGCGGATAAAGTCCGCAATATCCTGCGGCGCAATGGCGTCACAGGTGTGCTGTCCCGGCCGCGCCACAGCCTCCAGCATCCGTTTTGCACCGATGAGACAGTCCGCCGCCTCAATGGTTTCACTGACCTCACGGGTCATAGCCTCCCGGCTGCCGGGGCCGATGCCGACGATCCGCACCTGCGGCCGGACGGTGCAGCCAAACCGCTTACACAGCACATCCAGCACCGCCGCAAAGGGAAGCCCCTCCCGCTGAGGCGGGCGGCCAATGACCACCAGACCTGCGCCCGTCTTCCGGGCGGCGGATGCCTTAGCGGGAAAGCCGCCGGCTTCGCCGCCGTCCTTGGTCACCATCCATGCGGCGTCGGCAAACCGCAGTGTGGCCAGATCCATCTCCTCGGAGAAAGGGCCCTGCATGGCGATGATATGGGCGGCCTTCAGCCCTGCTGCGCGGCAGGCCTCCAGCGAGGCATCCATGGGCAGCACCCGGGCGTATACCCGCTGGGTAAAATCGGGGATGCCGCTATACGCCGCCAGTTCCTTACTGCCGGTGGTCAGCAGGATATTGCCTCGCGTACTCTCCAGAAATGCGGCGGCCGCCGCCGCATTCTCCACGCAGACCACATCCTCCGTCTGTTCGGAGGATTGCCGCAGCAGGCGCAGATACTCCGTCTCCGTTTCCCGACAGGCTGTGCAGATGCTCTCGGTGATGGAGGTGGCATAGGGGTGGGTAGCGTCGATGACCAGATCGAACCGCATCCTTTGCAGCATCCGGATGATGTCCTCTACCGGGATGCGTCCCGCCAGAATCGTAATGTTTTCCGCCTCCGGCAGCAGCGTTTCACCGTACTCCGTGGCCACGCATACCGTAGCCTGCACCGGCTGTCCGGCCAGGAATTCCACCAGCTCCCGGCCCTCCGTAGTGCCGGCAAACACGCAGATATTACACATTGCGGTATCCTCTGGGTGTGACCAGTTGACCGGCCACCGTTTTGACGACGGCGCTGCCGATCAGCACGGTGCAGAACATATCCACCTCCGCCTCCCGCAGCTCTGCCAGCGTCAGGATGCGGCTGCTCTGCCCCTCACGGCCAATATTGCGCACGATGCCGCACAGCCGCTCTCCCGGCAGACGGCGCAACAGGATATCGCAGGCCCGCTTCAGGTGGTCGGGTCTGCCGTGGCTGGCGGGGTTGTACAGGGCGATGGTCAGATCCGCCGCCGCCGCGCAGTCCAGCCGCTTTTCGATGGTTTCCCACGGCGTCAGCCGATCGCTGAGGCTGATGACCGCAAAGTCGTGGGTCAGCGGCGCACCCAGCACCGCTGCGGCGCTGCAAGCCGCCGTCAGACCAGGCACCACCTGAATTTCAGGCTCCTGCGCCTCGCCCCGCAGCTCATAGACCAGCGCCGCCATGCCGTAGATGCCGCTGTCACCGGAGCAGACCATGGCAACGGTCTTACCGCTGCGCGCCAGCTCCAGCGCCAGCTGGCAGCGCTCGGCCTCCCGTGTCATGGGGGTGGAGTGAAGCTCCTTGCCGGGGTAGCGATCCCGCACCAGATCCACATACACCGGATAGCCTACGATGGCGTCACACGCCCGCAGGGCGGTATCCGCCCGAATGGTCATATCCTCATAGCTGCCCGGCCCGATACCTACTACAATTACCTTACCCAAAGCGCACCTCCCAATGCTCCGCCGCAACGGCGACGGTCACGCCGTCCCGCGCTGTTTTTTGTACGATCAGTTTTTCGGCATCCAGCAGCGCCGCCCGCTCACAGACATTGTCCACGCCGGTAACGGAGCGGACGAAGTCGGAGGGAGTGAAGTCACCCGCCACATCCCGCAGCTGCTGCGCCGTGTAAAAATGCACCGGCCAGTTGTTTTTCTCACAGGCGGCCAGCAGGCCTGCCTCGTCCTGCTTCAGGTCGATGGAACAGACGCCGCAGATGGCCGCCATGTCCAGCCCATTTTCCGCGAACACTGTCTGCACCGCACGCACCACCGCCTCGGCGGAGATGCCCCGCCGGCAGCCTACACCTACCCGCAGTACGCGAGGGATAAGCCGCAGGGTGCGGGCGAAGTGTGCCTTTGTGCGCCAGCCAATGAAAACGCCCAGCGGGCCACTCTCCCCGGCAAACGTACCCTCCGGCAGGGGGGCGGGCAGAGAAAACTGGCTGCAAAGGGGGATATCCTCCTCTAAGATCGCCGCCGAAACCGCCTTGGCAAGCCCCATGTCAGAGATGACGCAGCCGTGCCGGGCAGCCCATGCGTCCACGGAAAATTTGCCGCGGACATCGGTGGCGGTGGTGACTACCGCCGTGGCCCCCAGCTTTTCCGCCAGCTCCACCGCCAGCGCGTTGGCGCCGCCGATATGGCCGGAGAGCAGGGGGATCACAAACCGTCCCGCCTCGTCGATGCAAACCACCGCCGGGTCGGTTTTTTTGCTTTTGACATAGGGGGCGATCTCCCGCACGGCGATGCCGCAGGCCCCCACAAAGATCAGTGCGTCCATGGAGGAAAAGCTCGCGCCATATACCGCCTTGTCCAGCGGCAGAAAGCCCGGCTCTTCAAAACGCGGCATGGTATAGCACTTCCATGCCTCCTCCGGCAGCGCCGCCAGTATCCGCCGCGCCGTGGCGCAGCCACCGCGGCTGAAGGCGAACAGGGCGGCTCTCATTGCGCCCCCTTGCGGAACTCCGTTGTAAAGTTGGGGTGATACAGCAGCGAGCGCAGATAGGTGTCACCCAGACAGTTGCCCACCACGATCAGCGAGGTCTTGGTCAGACCGTTGCCTGTCACCGTCTCGTGGAGCGTCCCCACCGTGCAGCGGAAGATATGCTCCTCCGGCCAAGTGGCCTTGTAGACCACCGCCGCCGGGGTGTCAGCGGTATAGCCTCCCGCCAGCAGCTGGGCTTGCAGCAGCTCGGTCAGTGAGGTGCTGAGAAACAGCACCATGGTGGCCTGATGGGCCGCCAGCGAGCGGATGGACTCCCGCTCCGGCACCGGGGTGCGGCCCGGGGCGCGGGTGATGATGACGGTCTGGCTCACATCGGGCAGGGTGTACTCCGCCCGCAGCGCGGACGCTGCGCCGCAGAAGGCGCTTACGCCGGGGCAGACATCGTAGACAATGTCCCGCTTTTCCAGCTCGTCGAACTGCTCCCGCACCGCACCATAGATGCTGGAATCCCCCGTGTGCAGACGCACCGTGGTCTTTCCCTCCGCCTCCGCTTTCTCGATGAGGGCGATAACCTCCTCCAGCGTCAGCTTGGCGCTGTCGTGGATCTCGCAGCCCTCCCTGGTGTAGTCCAGCAGCGCCGGATTCACCAATGAGCCGGCGTAGATCACCACGTCGGCCTCGCCCAGCAGCTTGGCGCCTCGGACGGTGATGAGGTCGGCAGCGCCGCTGCCCGCTCCCACAAAATGTACCATTGTCAGTCCTCCTTTATCCGGCGCAGCAGCTTGGATACGCCCTTCGTCTCACAAAGATAGCCATATTCCTTGGAAAAGAGGATGGCTCCCGTCTCTATATCACTGCATTTATAGTGCATCATGTCGTCAATGCGCCCGGCCAGCCGGTGCAGCACTGCGTCATAAAGTCCCTGCTCCTTCAACAGCCGCAGGGCGTCATCACAGGTGGCGCAGCAGAGCATCTCCTCCGCCGCACCGCCTTGCAGCCCCTCTGCGGCGGCACAGGCCGTCAGGATGTCCATGCGGCAGTCGCCGTAGCGGGAGTGGGTGTTCCACATACCGCCCGCCAGCTTTACCAGCTTGCCGATATGACCGATGAGCAGCGCCCCTCTGAAGCCCAGCTCCCGGCATATCTCCAGCGCGTCGCCGATGAAGTTGGAGGTCATCACCGCCGTGGCGGGGTCGATGCCCATGGCACCCTTGATATAGTCTACGCCGTAGTTGCCGGGGGCCAGCAGTACATAATCCGCGCCGCCCGCCCGCCGCTGCCGCAGCTCTACATGGATGGTGTCCACCAGCGCCTGCTCGCTCATAGGCTCTACGATCCCCGTGGTGCCTAAGATAGAGATGCCGCCCTCAATGCCCAACCGGGGATTGAAGGTCTTTTTCGCCAGCGTCTCGCCATCGGGAGCGGAGATTACCACATACAGGCCGCCGGTGTATCCCAGCAGGCCGCAGACCTCCTCCACGGTCTCCTGGATCATCCGGCGGGGTACAGAGTTGATGGCCGCCGCGCCCACCGGCTGGTCAAGACCCGGCTTGGTTACCCGGCCCACGCCCTGTCCGCCGTCGATGACAATGCCAACAGTCTCTGTTTTCCGCACCTCGGCATAGATCAGGGTGTCACGGGTGATATCCGGGTCATCGCCGCTGTCCTTCCGGATGGCGCAGCGCACACAGTCCGGGGACAGATAGATGTCCTCCACCGCCAATGCCAGCTCCATGCCCTTGGGTGTCAGCAGGCGGATGGACTCCTTTTTGCTGCCGCTCAGCAGCATCCATGCGGCGGCCTTGGCCGCCGCCGCGGCACAGGAGCCGGTGGTGTAGCCCAGACGGAGCTTTTTTCCGTCCCGTATGATAAATTCCTTCATAACCTACCGCCTGATCTGGTAGAGCATGGCGTTGCAGATGGCCGCGGCCACGTTGCTGCCGCCCTTGCGGCCCCGGGACACGATGTAGGGTGCGGCAGCGGCCTCGATGATGCGCTCCTTGCTTTCCACCACATTCACAAAGCCCACCGGTACCCCGATGATGAGGGCGGGACGGAGCTTGCCGGCCTCCATCAGCTCCTCCAGCGAAAAAAGTGCCGTAGGGGCGTTGCCGATGGCGAAGATGCAGGGCTTGGGCAGGGCTGCCGCCCGCTCCATGGATACAAAGGCACGGGTCACGCCCCGCTCCTTAGCCTCCGCCGCCACGTCCGCGTCCGACATGAAGCAGTGTACCTCTCCGCCCAGCGAGGCGAGGATCGTCTTATTGATCCCGGCCTTGACCATCTGGGTATCGGTGACGATGTCGCAGCCCGCCCGCAGGGCGGCGATGGCCTTTTGCACCGCGTGGCCGGAAAAGGCCAGATTGTCCACATAGTCAAAATCCGCCGTGGTGTGGATGACCCGTTTGATGACCAGCTCGTTTTCCGGGTCCAGCCGCCGGTCGCCCAGCAACTCTGTGATGATGGCGAAGCTGCGCTTCTCAATGTCCATAGGCTTCATTTGCTCCATCATAGCGTCTCCTTTCTGCAAGCCGCCAAAAAGCGCTGTGCCATGACCGGCTTGGCGTAAAAATGGAAGTGGGGGAAGCCCGCGTACAGCGTATCGGTGGCGTGTACGCAGGTCCACTGCTTTCCGGAGGGCTTTTCCGCCAAAAAAGCGCCGCCGGGCTGGGGGGTGTCCCAGTGGTGGAATTCATGCATGGGTACCTGCTCTCCGGCGCGGCAGAGGAGATTGTCCTTCCGGGCCGTGGCGGTGATATAGCCGAATCGGGTCAGCCTCCCCGTATCAAAGCAGTCCCCCGGCAGCGCACCCACCATGGCGCGGCCTGCGATGGACTGCGTCAGATACATGAAGCCGCCGCACTCGGCGATACAGGGCATCCCCGCGTATACAACGTCTCGGATTTGCCTGCGCAGGGCGTGGTTTTCCTCCAACTGCGCCGCGTAAAGTTCCGGGTAGCCGCCGCCTAAGTACAGCCCCTGTACGCCGTTGGGAAGCCGTTCATCCGTCAGAGGGCTGAAGGGCACCAGCTCCGCGCCCAGCTGCCGCAGCAGGTCGAGACTGTCCTCATAGTAAAAGCAGAACGCCCTGTCCCGCGCCACGCCGATCCGCACCGGCGCGCCCGCCTCCGGCAGCACCGGCGGCGTAAAGCGAAGCGGCGGCGCGGCAGCCGCAATTTCCAGCAGGGCGGCTATGTCCAGCGTTTTTTCTGCCTCGGCCGCCAGCTTGCGCAGCTTCTCCCGCAGATCCGCCACCTCGTCCGCTGTCACCAGCCCCAGATGGCGGCTCTCCAGCGTACACTCTGGCAGCCTGGGCAGATAGCCGCAGGCGCGGACGCCCAGCCGGCTTTCCAGCTCCCGCGCCAGCGCACCGTAGCTCATGGCACTGCGCCCGTTGAGAATGACGCCCTGCACGTTGTTGTCCGGCGCAAAGTCCAGAAAGCCCTGCACCGCCGCCACAACGGACAACGCCGCCCCCCGTGCGTTGACCACCAGCACCACGGGGCTTTCCGTTTCCCGCGCCGCCTCGTAGGTGCTGGCGCGGGTGGAGGTGAGCCCCAGCCCGTCATAGTATCCCATGACGCCCTCAATGACCGTCACATCGCACTCCTCACCATTGTGCGCCAGCAGATAGCGCATGGTGTCGGGGTCAAAAAAGAACGGGTCGAGGTTAGAGCTTTTCGCGCCGATGACCCGGCTGTGGAACATGGGGTCAATGTAATCCGGGCCGCATTTTGCCGCGCCTACCCGCAGACCCCGCGCTACCAGCGCCTGCAAAACGGCGCAGGTGACGGTGGTTTTGCCGCAGCCGCTGTTGGTACCGGCCAGTACCAAGCGGGGGACTTTTTGCTCCATAGCGACCTCTCAATCCGCCACGATGGTGGCAAAATAGCTGATCTCCTCCGGCAGCTGCCGCAGGTCGGTGTAGACCTGCTCCGTTTCCAGTCCGCAGTCCGCCACCATACCGGCGTTTGCCGCCATACCGCGGCGCTCCAGCGCCGCCGCCGTCTCGTGGATGGCCTTGCCGGACTTCATGATGACCTTCGTTCCCGGCAGCGCCAGCGCACTGTCCAGATCGGCGCTGCCCGGCAGGATGTGGAGGGGCTCCTCCATGCGGGTGAGGCTGCGCCCCAGCCGCGCCGCCACGGCGCAGAAGCTGGTAACGCCGGAACACATCACCGTTTTAAACCCGTCAGAGCGGATGCGCTCCAGAATATAGTAGGCCGTGGCGTACACGGACACGTCGCCCAGATTGACCATGGCCACGTCCTGCCCGGCCGCCAGCGCCGTTTCGATGGCGGCAGCCGCCGTGCGGTAGCTGTCCTCCCGTACCGCCGCGTCACGCGCCATGGTGAAATCCAACGGCAATATGGTCTTGCCCTGCATATCCACAGCACCGGCGGCGATGTCCAGCGCCAGCATCCGCCCGGACTTCATCCGGGGAGCGGCCACCACGCCGCAGTCCGTCAAGACCCGGCACGCCTGCCGGGTCAGCAGCTCCGGGTCGCCGGGGCCCACGCTGACGGCGTAAAAAACACCTTGTTTTTCCATGATAGCACTCCTTACGGCACAAATTCCAGGCTGTCGAAGCAGGGGTCGTACTTCCCGTGCTCCATCCGGTACAGCTTTGCGATATACTCGCGGGTGAAAATCTCCTCCGGGGTGCCGATGCGGTCGATGCGGTCGCCCGCCACGCACACCACCGTGTCGGAAATGCGCTCCGCCAGCTCCAGCTCGTGGAGGGACAGCAGCACCGCCAGATCGTTCTCCCGCACCATGCGCTTGAGCACCGTCAAAAGCTCCAACTTGTAGCGAATATCCAGAAAGCTGGTAGGCTCGTCCAGCACGATGATCTCCGGTTCCTGACACAGCGCCCGGGCCAACAGAATGCGCTGGCGCTGTCCGTCACTGATGGCGGAGAAGGGGCGGTCAGCAAACTCCATGCCGCCTACCTGCTCCAGCGAGCGCTCCACGATGGCCTGATCCTCCGGCTGCAAAATGCCCAGCCGCCCGGTATAGGGGTAGCGGCCGCTGCTCACCACGTCCCGGCAGGTCATCAGCTCCGGCTCCATGCGGGCCGTCATCAAAATGGCCATGCGCCGGGCGATCTCATTGCGGCTGCGCTCCTCCATGGCCTTGCCGTCCAGAAACACTGTGCCGGACACCTTGGAGAGCTGGCCGATAATGGTTTTTAAGATGGTGGATTTTCCCGACCCGTTGGGGCCGATGAGCGTGACGATCTTGCCCCGCTGCACATGGAGGGCGACATCTTCAATCAGCGGCTTGCCGTGGTAGCCCACGGCAAGCGCCTTGGTTTCCAGATATGCTGCCATACTCACGCCGCCTTTCTGTGGATCATCATGTAGATGACGATGGGTGCGCCGAACACCGCCGTGACGGAGCTGATGCTCACCTCCGTGGGAGCGAAGGCGGTGCGGGCGATGAGGTCGCAGAACAGGCAGAACACGCCGCCGCCCAGGAAGCAGGCTGGGATCATACACAGCGGCTCCGCCGATTTGAACAGGGACTTCATCAGGTGCGGCACTGCGATGCCAACAAAGGAGATGGGGCCGGCAAAGGCCGTGACGCAGGCGGACAGCACACTGGACAACAGGATCAGCGCCGTCCGGAAGGCCCGCAGGGGGACGCCCATATTCTGGGCATAGACCTCGCCCAACTGGTACGCCCGGATGGGCTTGGAAAGCAAGAAGGTCAGCAGCAGCGTGATGCCGCAGACAACGGCCATAGTCTTTACGTTGTCCCAGCTCATGCCGGAGAAGGAGCCGAGAGACCAGTTGTGCAGATTCACGATGCTGGAATCGTCGGCAAAGGTCACGAGAAAATCCGTCAGTGCCGAGCAGATATAGCCGATCATCACGCCGCAGACTACCAGCAGGCTCATGCGCTTGACCCGCTGGGAGATCAGCAGCACGAAGCCCATGGATACCATAGCTCCCACGAAGGCCGCTGCGATGAGAATGGCGGAGGAGGTGGTCTTGCCACGGCTCAGCAGCACCAGCATGGCCACGCACACCGTCATCTTTGCGCCGGAGGAGATGCCCAGCACGAAGGGGCCTGCGATGGGGTTGTGGAAGAAGGTTTGCAGCAGATAGCCGGACAGGGACAGCGCCCCGCCCAGGATCAGCGCCGACAGGAGCCGGGGCAGACGGATCTTTACGATGATCTGGCTCTGGGTAAAGCCAACATCGCCCCCCAGCAGGATCCGCCATATCTCAGACGCGGAAAGAGAAACGCTTCCCGCGAAGATATTCCAAATCAAAAATGTGAATAAAAGCAGGAGGAGCAGCAAGAAGCCTCCCCAGATGCGAAGTGTTCGGTTTCTCTTCATGCCGCTCCTCCTTATGATGTAAAAAATGCTCACTTCATCCGTGTCAGAAAGTGAAAAGCCGTATCCGGCGCGTCGTTCAACGCATGGTTCACGTCCAGAATGAGATCGCTCAGCTCCAGCGACTCCTGATAGAAGTTTTTGGTCAGGCACCACACATTACCGCTCTTGACGGCCTTGAAGTCGGCCATCAGTGGATCCAGTGCCACCAATTCGTCCAGCGTGTGCAGCTCGCCATCGATGATGCTGTTGTAGATCAGCACATCGGCGTCCACTGCACCGTGGTAGAAGGATTCCATCTGAATGTTGACGGTGGACTGGGCGTTGTCCTCCGCCGATTCATCGAAGGAGACATAGTCTCCGCCTGCGATGGCAACGCACTTCGCCACATAGTCCGTGGACTTGCGGACGTTTACAGCGCCGCTGCTGGTGATGTAGAAAAACGCCACAGTCTTGCCGGTGGGCTGCTGCTCCAGTACGTCCGCCACGCTGTCCATCTTCTCATTAAACAGCGCCTCGGCCTCGTCCTCCTTGTCCAGCAGCGCCGCGTACAGCTTGATCCACTCCATCCGGCCCATGGGCTGGGTCTCGTAGCTGGATGTCTCCACCAGCACGGGGATGCCCAGCCGCTCCAGTTGCTCCAGCACCGCCGGAGAGTGATAGATCATGGTGTTTTCCACCGCCAGATCGCAACCCTGTGACAAGATCAGCTCATAATCCGGCTCGGAGTACTTGCCGGCGTATACCAACGCTCCGCTGTCCATGGCGTCCTTGGCACGTTGGATATACCAGTCCGACTGCTTTTTGCCGCTGAGGGTGATGCACCCGACGGCGTCCAGCTTGTCGAAGTAGTCCATGGCGGCGGCCGCCACCAGATAGATCTGATCCAGCGGCTGGTGCAAAACGGTGATGCCGGCGGGTACGCCCTCCGGTACCGCCGCGCCCTCCGCTACCAGCAGGTACACCCGGTCGTTGTTGATGGTAATGCGCTTGTAGCTCTCTCCGGCATACTCTACGGTAAACTGCTGGGCATAGCGCAGGGGCATGGTACGGTCAAAGACCAACTCATCCCACGATACGGAGACAGTTTGTCCATCGGTTTTGGCAGGAGCGTCTGCCGTGCCGCAGCCACAGAGGGACAGCATCAGCAGCAGCGCCAGTACCGCGGCGGTCAGCCGTTTCACTGGGCTGCCTCCACCACCGTGGTGGAATCAAAGGTCAGGGTGTACTCGATCTCGTGGGGGGTGCTCATAGCGGTGGTGTCGCCGATCACCGTCAGCGGGGTATCCAGCGCCCGCACGGGGATCTCGAAGGTGGAGCCGCCCTCGGTGGTGAGAACGTCATAGCGCTGGCCGTCCACCAGCATATAGTCGTACTTCTGGCTGCTCCACACGATGGTGGCGGTGGCAGCGCCGTTCTCCACCTTCAGGGTGCAGGGGGTCAGCACATGGGACTTACCGGAGCCGCCCTCGAAGCCCACCTCAATGGTGTAAGTGCCGTCCGCCAGCGTAATGGCGGCAGCGTCCACGCCGTTCTCCTCCTTCAGAACAGGGTTGGAGACGGAAACCTTGTGGTCATACCACACGCCCTTCTTGCCGATGAGGGCCACGTCGAACTCCGTGTCCAGTGCGGGCACGGGGATATCAAAGCCGTTGACCGTCTCGGTCAGGCCATCGGGATAGGTGACGGTATCCTTGGTGGGCTGCAGCAGCACGGCGCCGTCCTTCTGTGCGTCCTCCTTCAAACCGGGGAACAGATTCACGATGCTGGTGGAGGCGAGACTGACGTGAATGGTCATCTGGCCGTCCTTCACGGTCAGCACGCCCTTGCCGTCGCAGGTCTCGTTGGCGTGGAACATACTGCTGTCGGTGTTGAAATCCGCGGTGTAGGTGCCGTCCGCCAGCGCGGGCTCGGCGACATCGCCGCCATTGTTGTCATCTGTTTTCTGCTGTCCGCAGCCCGTCAGCAGCGATGCCGTCATCAGCAGTGCCAGCAGACAGGAAAGAAACTTCTTCATTTTTATGTGTCCTCCTTGCTCTGAAAAAGGCTCCGAGGCGATAATATACCGCCCCGGAGCCCGTTCAGTCCTTGTTACGCGATAGCGTCGATAGCCGCCTTGGTGTGGGCGACATACAGCGCGTGGATGGCATCGATACGGCCCAGACCGGAGATCTGGCAGTTCACGGTGAGACCGGCGGCCTCAAACATGGTCTTCCAGGAATCCTCGTCCGCACCGGCCATGTCGTTGTTGGCGTGGTCGCCCGCCACGACCATCAGGGGACGCAGCACCACGGTGGTGTAACCGGCTTCCTTGACAGCTGCGATCACGGCCTCGCAGGAGGTATTCTCAGGCTCGCCCTCCACGGTGCCGATGAACACGTTCTCATAGCCCAGCTTGTCCATCTGGGTGGCCATCTGGCTGTAAGTGACCTTCGCCACATGCGCCGTACCGTGACCCATCAGCACATAAGCCACACCGGCCTCCTTGGCGGCGGCGGTGGACTCGTAACCGCTCTCGCTCAGAGCAGCGGCGACGACGGCCTTGGCAACGGCTTCCTTATCGGTGTTGATGACGGTGGCGTCGCTTCCCACCTCACCCAGCATGGGCTCGGCGATCTCAACGGACTCGAACTTGTCACGAACCTTGTCAATGGCGGCGCACATCTCGTCGTACTCAGCACCGTGCATCAGATGGGTGGGCTGCACCACCAGCTGCTTCACGCCGTTGGCGACAGCGCGCTCCAGAGCCTGCTCCATGTTGTCGATCTTCTCGCCGTCACGGGCCTGGATGTGGTTGATGATGATCTGAGCGGTGAAGGCGCGGCGCACGGACCAATCGGGGTTGGCCGCCTGCAGGGCGTCCTCAATGCTCTTGATGTCGGCTACGCGGCTGTCGTTGAAGGAGGTGCCGAAGGACACCACCAGCAGCTCCTTCTCGCCGATCTCGTCCTGGTTGCGGGGATCGTCCTTGGAGGCGTCACCGGTGTCCAGACCGAAATAGTCGGGGCTGGCTTCCTCACCTTCCACCAGTGCCTTCTGGGCATCGGTCAGGGCGTCCCAAGCGGCCTTGGCGGCCTCGCACTGGGCATCGGTCTCCTCGGTGCGCTCCTGCACGTAGATGGCGTCGATGAGGGCGGCGACCTTATCGGCGGCGGCCTTGTCGGTCTTCTCGGTGTTCACGTCGTTGTTGTCCTTGTTGCCGCAGGCGGTCAGCATGCTCATCAGCATCACAGCCGCCATCAGAAAGGCAAGTGCTTTCTTCATGGTTGATCTACCTCTTTCCAAATATTTGTTCTGAAAGAAATATAAAAGCGGCTGTGTTTCACACAGCC
>ENA-OVGR01001857-OVGR01001857.1-human-gut-metagenome-genome-assembly--contig:-NODE-1857-length-15727-cov-8.812979_pt1 | contig 15727 bp, 12 predicted proteins | sample MGYA00237775_ERZ505429 | MGnify/ENA primary metagenome ERZ505429 (study PRJEB26158, sample SAMN06016345) | human gut metagenome | biome: human gut; feature: ankylosing spondylitis patient; material...
GCATTTCGATCTGCACCTCCTCGGGCATGGACGACGAAAAGCCCTGAATGTAGAGTTCTTCTGTATCGAGGCCCATGGGCTCGATGAAGAGCTGATGGCGGGGCTTGTCGGGAAAGCGGACGATCTTTGTCTCGATACTCGGGCAGTAGCGCGGACCGACGCCCTCGATGACGCCGGAGTAGATAGGACTGCGATCCAGATTCTCGCGGATGACGCGGTGCGTCTCCTCCGTGGTGTAAGTCAGGTAGCAGACCGCCTGATTTTCGGGCGGGTGTTCCGTCGAAAACGAGAACGGCAGCGGCGTTTTGTCGCCCGGCTGCACCTCCATCTGAGAAAAATCGACGCTGCGCGCGTTCACGCGCGGCGGCGTGCCGGTCTTGAAACGGCGCAGCGGCAGTCCGAGCTTTTTGAGCGCGTCCGCCAGCGTGAGCGAGGCGTGCATCCCGTCGGGGCCGCTCTCGCGCACGCATTCGCCGACGATGGTGCGGCCATCCAAAAATGTGCCCGAGCAGAGGATGACAGCCCTGACCGCGTAAACGCCGCCTGTTTCGGTCACAACGGCGGACACGTGGCCGTCGGTGACGCGTAAGTCGACGATCTCCGCCTGCCGCAGCAGCAGATTTTCCTGCGTTTCGAGCGTGTGCTTCATCACGCTCTGATAGCGCCGCCGGTCGGCCTGCGCGCGCAGCGACCAGACCGCGGGGCCCTTGCCCCGGTTGAGCATGCGGTATTGAATGCAGGCTAAGTCAGCCGCCCTTGCCATCTCGCCGCCGAGGGCGTCGAGCTCGCGCACGAGATGGCCCTTGCCCGTGCCGCCAATGGCGGGGTTGCAGGGCATGTTGCCCACCGCGTCTAAGTTGATGGTAAAGCACACGGTTTTCATGCCGAGGCGCGCACAGGCAAGAGATGCCTCGATGCCCGCGTGTCCCGCGCCGATGACGGCGACATCGTAGCTTCCGGCAGAAAATTCACGCATAGCCTCAGCCCCTTTCCAGTGTGATGACCGCCACCTGCGGCCTGTTCAGAATGCGCGGGATGACGCGCGGCGAGTTTCCGAGCCCGCGGCTGACGAAGACGGATGTGCCGTTGTCTGAATAAAAGCCCGCCGTGTGCGTGGGGAAGAGGTTCCTCTGCGTGCCGAACACCCCGCCCACGAACGGAAATCTCCAGATGCCGCCGTGGCCGTGGCCGGAGAGCGTCAGGTCTGCGCCGAGGAGACTGTATTCCTGCGCAAAGCGGTCGTTTCGGTGCGCGAGCAGCAGCCAGAAGGGGTCGCCGCAGGCGGCGTAGACCTCCTGAGCAAGCTCGTACGGCGTTTCCTGGTCGGCGTAGCCGTTCGGATCGTCGATGCCCGCGAGGACGATACTGTCGCCATTTCGCAGCAGCGGTACGAATTCGTTCGAGAGCACCGTCACGCCGCTCTCCCGCAGCGTGCGCTTGATCTCCTCCACGACCTTTGTGCCGTGACCCCACTCGTGGTTGCCCGTGACGTAATACGTCGGTGCGATGGCCGAGAGCGCCGCGCCGACCTCGCCGGCGTAGATGGTCGGGTTCTCGGTCTTGCGGTCGACCAGGTCGCCCGTCACGAAGATATACTCCGGATGCGCGGCCTTGACCGCACTGTACAGGCGCTCGTTGCCCTTGCCGAAGTATTTGCCATGCAGATCGCTGAGCTGCACGATTCGGCAGCCGTCAAAGCCCGCAGGCAGCGCGCCTGAGGTGAATGTCGCCTCGTCGGTCTCGATGCTGCGGTTGCCCCAGTAGAGGTAAATGCCGAACAGCACGATCAAAATGAGCAGATTGCGCCAGAAATGATGTTTTTTTCTTTGTCTCGCCATGGGAACTCCAATCTATAAGGAGGCTATAAGCCAAAAAGCCTCGCAGAGTTTCGTGCCGCGCACGGCACGAAATCAATTCAAATCCGTTTTCTGCCGCGACATGTGTGCCCTCCAGAGGGGCTTCTCTTGCCCGCTGCGGGGCAATTCACCTTCTGGCAGAAAACACTTTGCGCGGAGCGGAAAACGGTGAAGCGCCGTCTGTGACGGAAACAGCAAGCCGTTTTCGAGGAAGCGGCACGATTGGCGCGCCTGAAAGGGCGCGGGAATCGTAATGCCGCGACGGTGCAATGTCGCAGCCGCCCTGCGGGTGGCAAGGCACGAAGCGCAGCGAATTCTCCTCGAAAAAGCGGCATGCCGCTTTTTCGACAATAAGGGGCGGCTTTTGCCGCCCCTTATTGTAGCACACTGTCCTGCCTTGAAACAAGAAATTTTATTCCGCGCTCTTGAGACTCTCGACCATGTCGATCTTCTTCATCCTGAAGTGCGCGAGCACGTTGACGAGCAGCGAGAACAGCGCCGTCAGGATCGCCGCGTACACGTAGGCCGACGGCGCGGTCTGCCGCCCGAACATCATGAGGTCAATTTCCGTCGAGCGCACAAGGTAAATGTGCAGCCAGTGGCCCATAAAGCAGCCGAGCAGGATGCCGAACAGCGTGAGCACGATGTTCTCGCGATACACATAGGCCGAGACCTCGCCGTCGTAAAAGCCCAGCAGCTTGATCGTGGCAAGCTCGCGCTGGCGCTCGGTGATGTTGATGTTCGAAAGGTTGAAGAGCACGACCATCGCCAGCGCCGCCGCCGCCAGAATGATGATGACCACAACGAAGTCCACGCGCTCCATGCTGTGCATGTAGGTATCCTGCGTGTCGCGCATGCGCGAGGTCGTCGCCACGCCGCTCATGTCGAGCAGCTTTTCAAAAATGGCGTTGCAGGTGTCGGTATCGTCGCTCGTGAAGTTCAGAAGGTAGGCGTTCGGCTCGCCGTCGGCGTGGAGCGCATTTTCATAGTAGCCGGGCGTCATATAGATGAAGTGGCCCGTATAGTGCTCGTAGATGCCCGCGACCGTCACATCGCCGCGCACGTCGCCGTCGAGGAAGAAGGTGTCGCCCACCGAGACCTTCAAAAGCTCGGAGAGCTTCTGGTCGATGTATACGCCCTCATCGCCCATTGTGATGGGATCTCCGCTCTTGTAGTCGAAAAGGTCCACGACCTTGCCGATCTCGTCGGAGGCCATCACCTCGACATAGGCGGTGGTTGAATAGGAGGGGGTGACCACCGTGGCGGACGAGGCCGCACAGGGGATATAGTTCACAACGCGGGAGTCGCCTGCAAGGAAGTCCTCCACCGCCGCGCGCTCCTCGGGCAGGGCGTTGCCGGCAAGCGTCACCTGTGCCGAGTAGTGGAACAGCTCGTCATACTGGCGCGACATCGTGAAAAGAAGCGATGAGCGCATGCCAAAGCCCGCGATGATGAGCGCCGTGCAGCCGCCGATGCCGATGACCGTCATCCAGAAGCGCTTCTGGTAGCGGAAAAGATTGCGCGCCGTGACCTTGTGGATGAACGACATACGTCTCCACAGGGGCTTGATGTACTCAAGGAACACGCGCTTGCCCGCTTTCGGCGTGCGGGGGCGCATCAGGCTCGCCGGCGTTTCGCGCAGCGTGGCAAGGCAGGCCCAGAGCGTCGCGACTGTTGTGCAGGCGACCGCCGCGAGCACGGAAAAGAGCGAAATATCCGTGTAGGCGTGCAGCTCGATATCCGGCATCTGATACATGATCTGATAGGCCGTGAAGATCATCTTCGGGAACAGGATATAGCCGATGACAAGGCCCAGAACGCCGCCGACAAGGCTCGGCAGCAGCCCGTAGCCGATGTACTTCCGTGAGATCGAAAGGCGGCTGTAACCGAGCGCCTTGAGCGAGCCGATCTGCACGCGCTGCTCTTCGACCATGCGCGTCATCGTCGTCAGGCACACGAGCGCCGCGACGAGGAAAAAGATGATCGGCAGCACGCTCGCGAGGTTCGCCATACGGTCGGCGTCCTGGCCGAAGCCCGTGTAGCCGGGGTTGTAGCTGCGGCTGAAGATGTACCATTCGCAGCTGTCGATATCCGCGACCTTGCGGCGCGCGTCGGTGATCTTTTCCTGCGCGTCGGCGATCTTCTCGTCGGCCTCCGCCTTGCCGTCCGCGTATTCGCGCAGGCCCTTGCGGTAGTCGCGCTCGCCGTCCGTCAGCTCGGTGTAGGCGTCCGAGAGCTCCTTGACGCCGTCGGCGTACTGCTCTTCGCCGTCGTAGTAGTCCTTCCAGCCGTCGTCGAGCTTTTTGCGCGCGTCAGAAAGCTCCTTTTTCGCGTCCGCAAGCTGCGCGGGCGCGTCGTTGAGCTGCGTTTTTGCGTCGTTTAGCTGCTTTTTGGCGTCAAGCAGTTCTTTTCTGCCCGCGTCGAGCTCGGCCGCGCCGCTGTAATACTCGCTCCAGCCGTTGTCCAGTTCCCGCTTGTTTGCGGCGATGCTGCTCGCGCTGACGCTTTGCATCTGGGCAAGCTGTTGGGTAAGCTCCGCTTTTTTCGCCTGCGCCTCGGCAATGCCGGCCTCGAGCTTCTGCTTTGTGCCTTGCAGCTTCGCAAGCTGCGCCTGGTACGCCGCGAGTTCCTCTTCCGACATTTCCTCGGTGGGCTTCTGCTCAAGCGCTGAAAGGGTTCCATTGACCTCAGTGAGCTGTGCCTGCATCTTGTCGATCTCGTCCTGCGCCTGCGCGATGCCGCCTTCAAGCTGCGCGCGCATACCGCCCAGCGCGGCGTCCGTCGCAGCGATGGCTGCGCTGTCGCCGCGGCCGAGATCGTCGAGCAGCTTCCCCGGCCCGCCCTCGTAGGGCGAGCCCGCGGCCGCAAGCGCATCCGTCACAGTCTTGGCCAGCGAATTGAGCTGCTGCTGGCCGCTTTCCAGTTTGCTCCGTCCCGCGGCAAGCTCTTTTTCGCCGCTTTCAAGCTCCTTGACGCCGTCCTCGTACTGGGCGAGGCCGTCTTCATACTCTGCCCTGCCCTTTTCGTACTCGTCCAGCGCGTCTTCGTACTCTTCCATGCCGTTGAGGTATTGCATCTCGCCGTCGTCGAGCTCGATCTTTGCATCGTCCAGCTCGACGCGCGCGTCCTTGAGCTCCTGCTGGCCGTCGTAGTAATCCTTCCAGCCGTCGTCGAGCTTTTTGCGCGCGTCGCTCAGTTCTTTTTGCGCGTCGCCGAGCTTTTCGTCGGCCTCGGCCTTCGCGTCATCGAGCTCACGCTGCGCATCATCGAGCTTTTCCGTCGCCTCGTCGACAAGATCGTCGTGCCGCAGCTGCGCCCGCGCGTCGCCGAACGGCTCGAGCTCGTCGATGACGGCGTCGATATAGTCGTCATAGTCGCTGTAAAACGCGGTCATCTCCGCCGCGCCGGAGACGCGCACATAGGCCGCCGTGTAGTAGTCGAGCGTGAACGCCTCGCGCGGCAGGTACAGATACGCCTTGACCGTACCGCTGCCGAGTGTCGACGTGCCGCGCTCCACCGCAAGGTACACGGGCGAGCGCACCGTGCCGACGACCGTATACGTGTCCTGCGCGAGTGCGTCGGAGAGATCGTCCCCCGGCGTCAGAGTGATGCGATCGCCAATTTCAATGTTCATCAGCGAGAGCATGTTTTCCTCCACCACGCACTCGTCCGCGCGCTCGGGCATGCGCCCGTCGCGCAGCAGCACCTCGTTGATGCCGCGGCCCGTGAGGGAGAGGACCTTGACCACCGCGTCGAGCGAGTCGGACGAGGCGAATGCGTCGATGACGTACTCGCCCTCGGCGTCCTCGACCTTGTCCTGTGCTCGAAGAGAGGTAATGTCGTCGTCGGTCAGGCCGAGCGTTGAAAGCACCTGAATGTCCGCCAGATGCAGCGAATCGAGATAGTCGTCGCCCGTGCGCTTCATGTCCGGCGCGGTCGCCTTGAGACCGGAGAGAAACGCGACCGATAGCGCGACCAGGATCATAATGGAGAAAAAGCGGCTGCGCGTGTGCTGGATCTCGCGCCAGAAGTCCTTCTGCATGGCGTTTTTCATCGCGCCGCCCCCTTTCGTTCCGATTTCTTCGTTACCATTCGATCAGTTCCACGCTGGTCGGATGCTCATTGCGCTGCATACTCTCCACCGTGCCGTTTTTGATGTGGATGACGCGGTCGGCCATCGGCGTGATGGCGCTGTTGTGCGTGATGACCACGACCGTCACACCCTTTTGCCGGCAGGTGTCCTGCAAGAGCTTGAGGATCTGCTTGCCGGTCACATAGTCGAGCGCGCCGGTCGGCTCGTCGCAGAGCAGGAGCTTCGGATTTTTCGCCAGCGCGCGGGCGATGGCGACGCGCTGCTGCTCGCCGCCGGAGAGCTGACCGGGGAAGTTGTTCGCGCGCGCGGACAGGCCGACTTCGTTCAAGACCGTCGCTGCGTCGAGCGGGTCTTTACAGATCTGCGCCGCGAGCTCGACGTTTTCAAGCGCCGTCAGGTTGCCGACGAGGTTATAGAACTGGAAGACAAAGCCGATGTCGTGGCGGCGATAGGTCGTGAGCTGGCGGGCGTTGAAGCCGCTCACAAGCGTCCCATCGACCGTGATGGTGCCGCCCGAGCAGGCGTCCATGCCGCCGAGCATGTTGAGGACCGTCGTCTTGCCCGCGCCCGAGGGGCCGACGATGACGCAGAACTCACCCTTTTCGATCGTAAAGCTGATGTGGTCCACCGCGCGAATTTCGATCTCTCCGCTGTGGTAGACTTTGGAAACATCCTCAAATGTGACGAAAGCCGCCATAGTCCGACTCCTCCGCTTCAAATATCATTTCTATTTTATTATAAGTGAAAAATAACGGAAATGCAAGTGTAGATATAGCAACTTGCATGAAAAAGCCGCTAATTTTTTGGGCAAAGCCATGAGAGCTGACGATTGAAATTTGCGTTTCCCGCGTCTATAATACAAACTGAAGTAAATGAGAGAAAGGAGCGTGAAAACGAATATGTTTGAGAACTTCATCAAGCAGGATGTTGACGACATGATCTTCGGCAGCACCAAGCAGATCATCAGCGAGCGCTGAGATCCGTTGTATCGACCACGCGAAAGCGTGGCTTTTTTGTTTTTATCGCCGGAAAGGCGAAAAAGGGCCGCTTCCACGGGAATTTTCGTCCCGAGAGGCGGATTTTTCTTGCCTTTGCACGGTGTGTGTGATATACTTTTTCGGCTAATGAAGGATAAAAGTAAGGAGAGAGAACGCCATGGCTGTGATCGAATACGATTCCTACAAGCAGAAGCTGCTTGCGATGGACGAAACATTTGAAAACCTCTTCAAGGCGCTGGAGATCGAGCAGGCCCGCCAGGAGCTGAACCGCCTCGAGCTCGAGGCGCACGAGGACGGCTTCTGGAACGATCTGGAGCGCTCGCAGAAAAACCAGATGCGCTCCAAGCAGCTGCAAAATAAAATTCACCGCTACGAAAAGCTCGTTTCCACGCGCGACGATCTGCTCGCGCTGATCGACATGGGAACGGAAATGGACGACGCGAGCCTGCTGCCCGAGCTGGAAGAGGGCTACAAAAAGCTCGAAGCCGATGTGGAGCAGGCGCGACTCACGACGCTCCTTTCCGGCGAATACGACAACTGCAACGCGATTCTGACCTTCCACGCCGGCGCGGGCGGCACCGAGGCGCAGGACTGGGCGCAGATGCTCTACCGCATGTATATGCAGTGGGCGAACAAGCACGGCTTTGAATTCGAGATGCTCGACTATCTCGACGGCGACGAGGCCGGTCTCAAGAGCGCGACGGTCATGGTCAAGGGTGAGAACGCCTACGGCTATCTGAAGGGCGAAAACGGCGTGCACCGCTTAGTGCGCGTTTCCCCGTTCGACGCGAACGCCCGCCGCCAGACAAGCTTTGCGGCCCTCGAGGTCATGCCTGAGCTGCCCGACGATATCGAGGTCGAAATTCGTCCCGAGGATATTGAAATGCAGGTCTACCGCGCGTCCGGCGCCGGCGGCCAGCACGTCAACAAGACGAGCTCTGCCGTTCGACTCATCCACAAGCCCACGGGTATCGTCACCGCCTGCCAGACCCAGCGCTCGCAGTTCCAGAACCGCGACTACGCCATGCAGATGCTCAAATCCAAGCTCATGGAACTCAAAATTCAGCAGCACGCGGAGAAGATCTCCGACATCAAGGGCGTGCAGCTCAAGATCGAATGGGGCAGCCAGATCCGCTCCTACGTTTTCATGCCCTACCAGCTTGTCAAGGACACGCGCACCGACTACGAGACCGGCAACATCCAGTCCGTCATGGACGGCGACCTCGACGGCTTCATCAACGCGTATCTCACCAAGTCTGCGAACGGGGAATTAAAAAAGTAATTCAAAAATGCACTGCGGTGCATTTTTGATTTGGGTTTTGCCGAGCGCTGCGTCGCACTCACTCCGTTCGCACGCTTGCGCTCTAAGGGGTATTTTTTCCAACGCACATGTCGTTGGAAAAAATGATTTGATTTCGATTCCGGCGCTGCGGCGCCGGAATTTTATTGCCGAAACACTGATCCAAAGGGGAATAAACATGGAGGAAAACATCAGAGAAAACAAAATGGGCACGATGCCCATCGGCAAGCTGCTGGCCAACATGGCGGGGCCCGTGATGATATCGATGCTCTTTCAGGCGCTCTACAACATTGTCGACAGCGTGTTCGTCGCGCGGCTCAGTCAGGACGCAATGAACGCCGTATCGCTCGCTTTCCCGCTGCAAACGCTGTGCATCGCGTTCGCCGTGGGCACGGGCGTCGGTATGAACGCGCTGCTCGCGCGTTCGCTGGGTGAAAAGAACATGCAGGCGGTCGACCGCGCCGCGGGCACGGGACTTTTCCTGACGCTCTGCACCGCCGCCGTCTTTGCTGTCCTCGGCTTTTCGCTCGCCACGCCGTTTTTCCGCTTTCAGACGGAAAATGCGCAGATCATCGCCTACGGCAGCGACTATGTGATGATCTGCATCGGCGGCTCGCTCGGACTGTTCCTGCAAATTTACGGCGAGCGCCTGCTCCAGTCCACGGGGCGGACGGACCTTTCGATGATCTCGCAGATCGCGGGCGCGGTGTGCAACATCGTGCTCGACCCGATTTTGATTTTCGGCCTTCTGGGCTTTCCCCGCATGGAGGTCGCGGGCGCGGCGGTCGCCACGATCGTCGGCCAGTTCGTCGGCGCGGGCCTCGGCCTTTTCCTGAACCTCAAGAAAAATCCCGAGGTGCAGATCCACCTCAAGGACATCCGTCCCCACCGCGCGACGGTGGCAGACATCTACGCCATCGGCATTCCGTCGATCATCATGCAGTCCATCGGCTCGGTGATGATGTTCGGCATGAACAAAATTCTCATCTCGTTCACCGAGGCGGCGACCGCGGTGTTCGGTGCTTACTTCAAGCTCCAGAGCTTCATCTTCATGCCGTGCTTCGGCCTCAACAACGCGATGGTGCCCATCGTGTCGTACAACTACGGCGCGCAGGAATTCGACCGCGTGCGCAAGACCGTCCGCCTGACAGTCTTCACGGCCATCGGCATCATGTGCGTCGGCTGCGCGCTCTTCGAGCTCATCCCCGAAACGCTGCTGGGGATGTTCTCGCCGACGGACGAAATGCTCTCCATCGGCCGTGTTGCGCTGCGCATCATCGGCGTGCACTTCCCGCTCGCGGGCTTCAGCATCATCGCGGGCAGCGCGTGTCAGGCGCTCGGCAAGCCCATCTATGCGCTCATCAATTCCGTCTGCCGCCAGATCGTCGTGCTGCTGCCGGCGGCGTATCTGCTCTCGCTCACGGGACGGCTCGAGCTTGTGTGGCTCGCGTTTCCGATCGCGGAGGTGGTGAGCGTCATTTTGAACGCCACGTTCCTGCGGCTTACGTACCGCGTCTCGCTCGAGAGAAAATAATTTTGCCTGCGCGCAGACGCAGATCGGGGAGAGCCTCTTATTATAGAAGAGGCTCTCCCCTTTTATAAATGTTCCGCACGGCGGTTCAAATTTTTTTCTTTTGACAGACCGCACAGACGCGGGTAAAATACATTTGATAAGCTATGCTTGATAAATTGTTTTCGCAGGAGAACCTATGAAAAGACAACTTGCAGCGCTGCTGCTGACGATTTTTGCCCTGTCCCTCACTGCCTGCGGCGAAACGGCTGCCGAGAGCGAGACGCGCACGGTGTACGCGATGGACACGGTGATGAACCTGACGGTTTACGGCGAGAACGCCGCTGCCGCGCTGGAGAGCGCGGAAAAGGAACTGCACACGTTGGACGAAGCCGTCCTCTCGCGCACGGCGGAGGGCAGTGAGCTCTATGCGCTCAACGCATCGAACGGCGAGACGGTCGAATGCGGCGCGGACGATATCTTACCCGCGCTGATCGAAACGGCGCTGACGATCTCTGACGCGACGGACGGCGCGTTCGACCCGACGCTCGCCCCTGTGCTCGACGCGTGGGGATTTACGAAGGACGAGCGCCGTGTGCCGTCCGCAGACGAGCTCAAAGAATTGCTGGGTCATACGGGCTGCGGCAAGGTCGCGCTCGAAAAAACGGCGGACGGCTGGACGGTCACGCTTTTGGACGGCGCGCAGCTCGACCTCGGCGGCATCGCCAAGGGCTACGCGGCGGATCTTCTGCGCGCGCAGCTTGAAAAGGAGGGCGTCACGTCCGCGACACTCGACCTCGGCGGTGATGTGTTCGTCATGGGGCGAAAGACCGACGGCAGCGATTGGCGCATCGCCGTCAAGGACCCTGCGGACACGGAGAGCTACCTTGGCGTCGTATCGGCGGCGGATAAGTTCATCGTGACCTCCGGTGTGTACGAGCGCTATTTTGAAGAAAACGGCGTGCGCTATCACCATATCCTCGACCCCAAGACCGGCTGCCCCGCGGAAAGCGGGCTCGTCAGCGTGACCGTGCTGTGCGAGAACGGCGCGTGGGCGGACGCGCTCTCGACGGCGTGCTTTGTCCTTGGCCCCGACGGCGCGCTTGCGCTGCGCGACGATCTTGCCGACCAGGGGACGGATTTTGAGCTCATTTTAGCCACCGACGATGGCCGCGTGCTCTACACCGACGGCCTTGCCGACGCCTTCACGCCGAACGACGAAAGCGGGTACACGTATGAAGCGCTCGCCTAAGCTGAAGCCGACGAAGTGGGACGCGCTCGTCGTGCTCGCGGTGCTGCTGCTCACGCTCGGACTTGGCGCAAGGCCGTATTTCGCGGCGAAATCGGTGGGCGAGCTGACGGTCAGCATTAGTGTTGACGGCGAGACCGTTGAGCGCTGCGCACTCAGCAATTATGAAGGCGGCACGTATGAGAGCCGCGGCTACACGCTCACCGTCGCTGTGGAAAACGGTGCGGTGCGCGTGAGCGAAAGCGACTGCCCGAATCAGGACTGCGTGCACTCCGGCGCGATCTCGCGCGCGGGACAGAGCATCGTGTGCCTGCCCGCCCGCGTGGCCGTCACGCTCGAGGGCGCGGCGTCCGACTACGATCTGATCGCGGGGTGAGCGCATGAAGATCAAAACAAGAGAGCTGACGCTCTGCGCGGTGCTCGCGGCGCTCGCGCTGGCGCTTTCCTATATGGAATCGTTTTTCCCACTTGCGCTGCTTGTGCCGCTGCCGGGCGTCAAGCTCGGCCTTGCCAATATCGTCACGCTCTACGCGCTCTATGCCCTCGGCTTTCCGAGCGCGCTCGCCATCCTGCTCGTGCGCTGCACGCTCGGCGCGCTGTTTGCGGGGAATGCCTCGGCGCTTTTATTCTCGCTGCTCGGCGGGCTGTCGGCGCTTTTGGTGATGGCGCTTTTGAGCGGGGCGAAAAAGCTCAGCATTTTCGGCGTCTCGATCGCGGGCGCGGCGGCGCACAACTGCGGGCAGGTCTGCGCCGCGCTCATCACGCTCGGCTCGACCGCGCCGCTCTACTATCTGCCGTTTTTGCTGCTGGTGTCGCTCTTCACGGGCGCGCTCAGCGGCCTGATCACTGCATTCTTGTTCCGCGCAATGGCGCACACGCCCTACGGAACGAAGGGAGAGAATCAACATGGATAAAAAGGATGAGATCATTCTCCAGCAGCTCGACGTCATCCGCACGATGACGCAGAACAACTTAAACCGCATGGGCAGCGACTTCTGGGGCACGCCGCTGACGCCGGACGCGCCGAAGAGCGCGGACGGCGCAAAGCCGAACAAGCCCGCCGCCTCCACCGGCGCGGACGAGAAAAAGGAAGAGGAAGCGCCGCTTCCCCCGCCCGAGAAGATCGAGGACCTTAAAAAAGAACTCGACAACTACATCGGCCTTGGCGAGGTCAAGCGCGAGGTGAATAACCTCATCAACATGGCGACTGTCTTCAAGCGGCGCGAGGAGACGGGGCTTCCGAACGCGGACTTCTCGCTCCACATGGTCTTCACCGGCAACCCCGGTACAGGTAAGACGATGATCGCGCGTTTGATGGCGCGCGTCTACCGCTCACTCGGGATCCTTTCCAAGGGTCAGCTTGTCGAGGTCGACCGCAGCGGGCTCGTCGCGGGCTACGTCGGTCAGACGGCCATCAAGACGAGCAAGGTCATCGAAAAGGCGCTCGGCGGCGTGCTGTTTATCGACGAGGCCTACGCACTCAACGGCAAGGGCGACAACGACTTCGGTCAGGAGGCCATCGACACGCTGCTCAAGGCGATGGAGGACCACCGCGACGACCTCGTCGTGATCGTCGCGGGCTACGATGGCTTGATGGAAAAGTTCATCCAATCGAACCCCGGCCTTGAGTCCCGCTTCAACCGCTACCTGCACTTTGACGACTACACGCTCGACGAGATGCTCGAGATTTTCAAAATGCAGTGCCGCAAGTCGCAGTACACCCTCTCTCCCGACGCCGAGCAGGACGTCAAGGACTTCATCTACGATGAGAACGCCGACGGTGTGACGTTCGGCAACGCGCGCGGCGTGCGCAACCTCTTCGAGCAGATATTGACCGCGCAGGCCAACCGCCTCGCGAAGATGGAGAGCTTTACAAAGGATGATTTGATGACCCTCACGCGCGACGATGTCCTCCACGCCCGCGGCATGGAAGACAACACGACCGTCGCCGAGCTCGAAGCAAAAGCAGCAGAAAAAAAAGACGAATAAAAAAGGAAGGACGCGCAGCGTCCTTCCTTTTTTATTTCGTTGTTACGCTTCCTTGGCGGCGGGCTCTTCCTTCGGCTTATCCTTGGGGACGACGCGCTTTTCAGGCGTCACGCGGCCCTCGTCCACCGCGACCATGTGCTCAAGCAGGCGGACGACCATGTTGGAGTAGCCCCATTCGTTGTCGTACCACGCGATCAGCTTGACAAAGTCGTTGTCGAGCATGATGCCGGCGGTCTCGTCGAAGATGCAGGGGCAGGAATTGCCAATCAGGTCCGTGGAGACGACCTGGTCCGCGGTGTAGCCGATGATGCCCTTCATATAGGTTTCGCTGGCGTGGCGGATGGCGTAGCAGATATCGGCGTAGGTGGTCTTGACCTTGAGGTGGGCGGTCAGGTCAACGACGGAGACGTCCGCCGTGGGGACGCGGAAGCTCATGCCGGTCATCTTGCCGTAGAGCTCGGGGATGACGCGGCCGACGGCCTTGGCGGCACCCGTGGAGGAGGGGATGATGTTGTTGAGAATGGAGCGGCCGGTGCGCCAGTCGCTGCCGCCGCGGGAGTCGACCGCCTTCTGCTTGGCGGTGGCGGCGTGGATGGTGGACATGAGCGCCTGCTCGATGCCGAAGGTGTCGTTGATGACCTTAGTCATGGGGGCCAGGCAGTTGGTGGTGCAGGAGGCGTTGGAGACCACGTCCATCTCCGGGGTGTACCGCTTGTGGTTCACTCCCATGACAAAGGTGGGCGTGATGTCGTCCTTGGCCGGGGCGGAGATGATGACCTTTTTCGCCCCGTGCCGGAAGTGGGCGGAGGCCTTTTCCGTGGTGCAGTAGGCGCCCGTGGACTCGATGATGTACTCGGCGCCGCAGTCGTCCCAGGGGATGTTGGCGGCGTCGTCCTCACTGTAAACCCGGATCTTCTTGCCGTTGATAATCAGGTGACGGTCGTCCCGCTCCACCGTGCCCTGAAAGGTCTTGAACACGGAGTCGTACTTCACCTGATAGACCATGTAGTCCAGGTCCGCGTTCCGCAGGTTGATGCCGCACATCTGATAGGTGGCGCTGCCGCGCTCCACCATGATCCGCAGTGCCACGCGGCCGATCCGGCCAAATCCGTTGATTCCCACTTTGATCGCCATGTTCCCATTCCTTCCTGTATTCCGTATTCCGCCGCAGCGGATGTTGTCCTCATTATACCATATTACCGGAAAATGTCACCGCAATTTTGCGTAAAATTGCGCATATAAAACGCAAGATTTGTTGTCCGTTTTGCACAGACTGGACTTCTGTTCGGCCGTGTCTGCCGGACTTCGACATTTTTCCCCCTTTTTCGACAAAGACCTTGTCTTTGCATCCCTTTTTTGCTATCCTATTGGTGTTCGAGGCAGGCTTTTCCACGGTTTGAAAGCCCCTCCCCGTATATGCTACAAGAGAGAATCCCAGCTGAAAGGATGCGCCTATGGAAGCAGAGCAATTTGACTTCTCCGTTGTGTTCCCCAACATCGCCGCCCAGTTGCGCAGCGTGTTGGGAAACCTGCACTTGGCGGCCGCCCAGCTGGCGCCTGCCATCCGGCGGGAGGGGGATCCGGCGCTGGATTCCACAGCTTCCCTGCTGGATCAGAGCTACTACCGCCTGCTGCGGCTGGTGAACAATCTGACGGCGGCGGGAGAGCTGGGGCAGGACGCGCCCCTCCCCGTCCGGGACCGGGATTTGACGGAGACGGTCCGTGCGGTCTGTGCCGGGGCTCAGGGTCTGTTTGCGCTCAAAAAGGTCCATCTGGAATTCCGGAGCGCTGCGGACTGCCACACCTGCGCTTTTCACCAGCCCTCCATCGAGCTGCTGCTCTACCAGTTGCTCTCCAATGCCCTGAAGTTTACCCCCGCCGGAGGCGCGGTGACCGTGGAGCTGAAATTCATCAACCGATGGGTCCGCCTGTCCGTGTCCGACACCGGCTGCGGTATCCAGGAGGACCAGATCCCCTTCCTGTTCGACCGCTACCTTCACGACGATGCGATGGCGCCCCAGCCCCACGGCCTGGGCCTGGGACTGCCTATCTGCCAGCACATCGCAGAGCGCCACGGCGGCACCATGATTGCCGAGTCCCGGCCGGGGCAGGGGTCCCGCTTCACCCTGTCGTTGCCGGACCGGCGATGCGGGACTGCGGACGTGTCGGACGTGAAGTTCGATTACAACGGCGGCTTCAATCCGCTCCTCCTGGCCCTGGCGGACGCCTTGCCCCCCCAGGCTTTCTCCCAGCGCCATCTGGACTGACCCTGGCTCCGGCTGGGGTCGTTTTTTTTCGCAGAAGCGGCTTTCCTTTTGGCCGGAAATCGGCTACAATAGCCCTATCACACGACCGGCGCTCCGTCGGCCTTTTCAGGAGGAACCCATTTATGTCCCAGCGTGTATTTGTGGCCATGAGCGGCGGCGTGGACAGCGCCGCAGCGGCGCTGCTGCTGCGGCAGGCCGGCTATAATGTCACCGGCGTGACGCTGCGCCTGCATCCCTATAAGGACCGCCCGGGCCTGTGCGGCTCTGCGGATGATATCGAGACAGCCCGCGCCGTGGCCGCCGGCATGGGGATTCCCCATGTGGTGCTGGACCTGTGCGATCTGTTCCGCGAGCGGGTCATGGACCGGTTTGTGTGGGCCTACACCCACGGCCGCACACCCAATCCCTGCATTGACTGCAACCGGGAGATCAAGTTCGGCGCCCTGCTGGACTGGGCGCTGGACC
>ENA-OVGR01001885-OVGR01001885.1-human-gut-metagenome-genome-assembly--contig:-NODE-1885-length-15508-cov-2.770336_pt1 | contig 15508 bp, 10 predicted proteins | sample MGYA00237775_ERZ505429 | MGnify/ENA primary metagenome ERZ505429 (study PRJEB26158, sample SAMN06016345) | human gut metagenome | biome: human gut; feature: ankylosing spondylitis patient; material...
AGACGGTTGTTTCGGTTGATAACGCGGCGATACAGGTCGTTCAGGTCGGAGGTGGCAAAACGGCCGCCGTCCAGCTGAACCATGGGGCGAATATCCGGGGGGATTACCGGGATGGCATCCAGGATCATCCACTCCAGCTTATTGCCGCTCTGATAGAATGCATTGACCACATCCAGGCGCTTGAGCAGACGCACACGCTTTTGACCGGTAGCAGTCTCCAGCTCCTCGGTCAGCTCATCCCGCAGGGCTTTCACATCAATGTCTTGCAGCAGCTTTTTGATGGCCTCGGCGCCCATGCCGGCCTCAAAGTCGTCCTCATAGCGCTCGCGCATTTCTGCATATTCTTTTTCGTTAAGGATCTGCATTTTCTCCAGCGGGGTGTCGCCGGGATCCGTTACGATATACAGTGCAAAGTACAGCACCTTCTCCAAATAACGGGGGCTCAGATCCAGTACCAGCCCAAGGCGGCTGGGAATGCCCTTAAAATACCAAATGTGAGACACGGGAGCCGCCAGTTCAATGTGGCCCATACGCTCACGGCGTACCTTGGCCCGGGTGATCTCTACGCCGCAGCGCTCGCAGACCTTACCCTTATAGCGTACTCTCTTATATTTGCCGCAGTGGCACTCCCAGTCCTTCATGGGGCCGAAAATGCGCTCGCAGAACAAACCGTCCCGCTCCGGCTTCAGCGTTCTGTAATTGATGGTCTCCGGCTTGGTGACCTCGCCGTAGGACCACTCCCGAATCTGCTCGGGAGACGCCAGACCGATTTTGATCGAGCTGAATTCGTTTTCTTTATTCTCCATCATGGAAGCACTCCTTTATATATAATGTAGTGTCGGAATGGCGTTTACGCGTCGGCCCCATCGTCCGAATCGTCGTCCAGGGCGTTTGCAAACAAATCTGCAAACGAATCCGCTGCGTCTGCGCCTGCTTCCTCGCCGGCTTCTTCCGCATTCTCAATGCCAAAGCCCTCGCTGCCCTCGTCAAAGTCATTGACGGTGGTGAACGCCTTGTCATCAATAGGCTGAATACCGGTGCCATCGTCCAGATCCTGCTTGAGCTCTACTTCCTCGCCGTTGGCGTCATACACACGAGTATCCAGACCCAGTGCCTGCAGCTCCTTAAACAGAACCTTGAAGGATTCCGGCGTGCCTGCCTTGGGGATATTCTCGCCCTTAACAATGGCCTCATAAGCCTTCACACGACCCACAACATCATCGGACTTCACCGTCATGATCTCTTGCAGGGTGTAAGCAGCGCCGTATGCCTCCAGTGCCCAAACTTCCATCTCACCGAAACGCTGGCCGCCGAACTGGGCTTTACCACCCAAAGGCTGCTGGGTGACCAGGCTGTAAGGACCGGTGGAACGGGCATGAATTTTATCATCTACCAGGTGATGGAGCTTCAGGTAATACATGTAGCCCACGGTCACCGGGTTATCAAACTTTTCGCCTGTACGGCCGTCGGTCAGGGTAGTCTTACCGTCCTCACGCAGGCCGGCCAATTTCAGGCACTCACGAATGTCGTCCTCATGAGCACCGTCAAATACGGGGGTCATCATCTTCCAGCCCAGTGCCATAGCGGCATAGCCCAGATGCACCTCCAGCACCTGCCCGATGTTCATACGAGAAGGTACGCCCAAGGGGTTCAATACAATATCCAACGGGCGACCGTCCGGCAGGAACGGCATATCCTCCTGGGGCAGTACCCGGGACACAACGCCCTTGTTACCGTGACGACCGGCCATCTTATCACCGGCCTGGATCTTACGCTTCTGGGCGATATAAACGCGAACCACTTTGTTCACGCCGGGGCTCATTTCATCGCTGTTGGCACGGGTGAACACCTTAACATCCACCACAATACCATACTCACCATGGGGCACACGCATGGAGGTGTCACGCACCTCGCGGGCCTTCTCACCGAAGATGGCACGCAGCAGCCGCTCCTCTGCGGTCAGCTCCGTCTCGCCCTTGGGGGTCACTTTACCCACCAAAATATCGCCGCTGTGTACCTCGGCGCCGATGCGGATAATACCGTCCGCGTCCAGATCCTTCAGCGCGTCCTCGCCCACATTGGGAATATCGCGGGTGATCTCCTCCGGACCCAGCTTGGTGTCTCTGGACTCCACCTCGTGCTCCTCAATGTGAATGGAAGTATAAACATCGTCCCGCACGATCTTCTCGTTGATCAATACGGCGTCCTCGTAGTTGTAGCCTTCCCAGGTCATAAAGCCGATCAGGGCGTTCTTACCCAGAGAAACCTCACCATTGCAGGTGGCGGGACCGTCGGCGATCACCTGGCCGTCCTCTACCTGCTGGTGCAGGGAGACGATGGGCCGCTGGTTGATACAGGTGCCCTGGTTGGAGCCGCTGAACTTTACCAACTCGTAATGGTCAATCTCACCGGAAGCGGTCTTAATATCAATGGTACGAGCGTCTACGGCGCACACGGTGCCGCCACGCTTGGCAATGACCACCACACCGGAGTCGTAAGCTGCCTTATACTCCATACCGGTACCCACCACCGGGGCCTCGGTCTTCAGCAGCGGCACAGCCTGGCGCTGCATGTTGGCGCCCATCAGGGCGCGGTTGGCGTCGTCGTTCTCCAAAAACGGAATCATAGCCGTAGCTACGGATACAACCATCTTGGGGGATACATCCATGTAATCCACCCGCTCCGGGGGCAGAGTCAGGAACTCGTCCCGATGGCGGCAGGTAACGCGGCGGTTGGTGAAGTGACCTTTCTCGTCCAGGGGCTCATTGGCCTGGGCCACAACGAACTCGTCCTCCACATCGGCGGTCATGTAGACCACCTCATCGGTGACCACACCGGTCTCTTTGTCCACCTTACGGTACGGTGCCTCAATGAAGCCGTACTCATTCAGCCGGCTATAGCAAGCCAGATAAGAGATCAGACCAATGTTGGGTCCTTCGGGAGTCTCAATGGGGCACATTCTGCCGTAATGGGTATAGTGTACATCTCGCACCTCAAACCCGGCGCGGTCACGGGACAGACCGCCGGGGCCCAGTGCGGACAGACGGCGCTTATGGGTCAGCTCCGCCAAGGGGTTGTTCTGGTCCATGAACTGGGACAACGGAGAGGAGCCGAAGAACTCACGAATGGCAGCCACCACCGGGCGAATGTTAATCAGTGCCTGGGGGGTAATGGCGTCCTCGTCGTCCTGTGCCTGCAAGGTCATACGCTCACGAATCACGCGCTCCATACGGGTAAAGCCGATACGGAACTGGTTTTGCAGCAGCTCGCCTACTGCGCGGATACGACGATTGCCCAGGTGGTCAATGTCGTCCGTGGTGCCTACACCGCAAGCCAGGTTGCAGAGATAAGACACGGTAGCAAAAATATCGTCTGTGGTAATGTGCTTGGGCACCAGGTCGTCCTGCTTAATGCGGATCTCCTCTTTCAGCGCCTCTTCATCATCGCCGCACTTTTCCAGGATCTCTGCCAGCACAGCATAGCTGACCTTTTCGCGGATACCCAGAGGGGTGCAGTCAAAGTCCACATATTTCTTGATATCGACCATGCCGTTGGACACAACTTTTACCTTGTTGCCGTCCACATCGACAAATGCAAACATAACACCTGCATCCTCGATCTCCATGGCCTTGATCTTGTCGATCTTCTCACCGGCGTCTGCCAGGAACTCACCCTGGGGAGAGATCACCGGTTCTGCCAGGATCTGGCCGTTCAGGCGGTCAGCCATACCCAGCTTTTTGTTATACTTGTAGCGACCCACGCGGGACAGATCGTACCGGTGCGGGTCAAAGAACAGGCCATCCAAGTGAGCCTGTGCCGTCTCCAAAGTGGGCGGCTCGCCGGGACGCAGGCGCTTGTACACCTCCAGGAGTGCCTCCTCCTGGTTCTTGGTGGTGTCCTTCTCAATGGTGGCCACCAGGCGCTCATCCTCACCGAAATAGTCAATGATCTCATGATCGAGACCCAGACCCAACGCACGCAGGAAAGTGGTGATAAAGATCTTGCGGTTTTTATCAATGCGCACATAGAACAGGTCGTTGGCGTCGGTCTCATACTCCAACCATGCGCCCCGGTTGGGGATCACGGTGTTGGTATACAATTCCTTACCGGTCTTGTCATGGTCCATGTGGTAATACACGCCGGGGGAACGCACCAGCTGAGACACAATGCAGCGCTCTGCACCGTTGATTACAAAGGTGCCGGCGTCCGTCATCAGCGGGAAGTCGCCCATGAAGATGATGTTCTCCTTCACCTCACCGGTCTCTTTGTTCTGCAAGCGGGCACGGACCTTCAGCGGTTTGGCGTAAGTCACATCCCTTGCCTTACACTGGGCAATGGTGTACTTGGGATCCTCGTCCATGGTGTAGTCGATAAAGTCCAGCACCAGATTGCCTGTATAATCCGTGATGGAACCAATGTCGCGGAACACCTCTTCCAAACCTTCATCCAGGAACCACTGATACGATTTCTTCTGCACTTCAATGAGGTTGGGCATTTGCATCACTTCATTGATCTTTGCAAAACTCTTTCGTGTTGTGGTGCCGAGCTGCACGTCTTTCACGTTCAACATAAAAGGGGTCACTCCAATCTTTTTTTCTCAGAAAAAAGTCGAAATCCAGCGCCGATCCGCTGCCGCGGGCCAAAGTTTTTCGCACGGCCCGGCAGGGGCGCGCATATACTCGTGCGCATAAATTTCCATTTTAATCGTGCATATAATATAGACGAACAAGCCCGGAAAGTCAACAATTATTTTTATATAAATTCCACAAAACGAAAAACTTTTTGATACACGCCACCGTGTGCTTCTTGTTTTTCGTCACTTTGCACAAGAATTTTTCAAAAAATTCTACAAATCGGAGCGCTAAAAATTGATTTCTTCTCTCCCCTTATGGTATAATAGACGGCAAGAAAATCAACTGGAGCGAACCATGAAACAAAACTGTAAGTGTATCTTTTCTCTGCTGCTGTGCGCCGCTTTGGTGTGCGCCCTGTTTGCCGGTTGCGGCGGACGGAACAAGCAGCTGGATATTATCTACCCCATCACCGGCAATATCACCAGCTTTGACCCTCAGGTGGCTGCCACCCAGGATGAATACCTGATCGCGGAGAACTGCTATGAGGGGCTGGTGCGTGTGGAGGACGACGGCACGGTCAAACCGGCTGTGGCTGCGGACTGGACGGTGAGCACCGACCAAAAGACCTACACCTTCCATCTGCGCCAGGGACTAAAGTGGCACCTGACGGACGCGGTAACCGAGCGTATGGGCAAAAACTGGGATCCGGACATTACCGCCCATGATTTTGTTTTTGCGCTTCAGCGCGCCGTATCGCCCCAAACCGCTTGTCCCCTGTACCCTGCCCTGTCCGGCATTGCCGGTGCACAGCAGGTGTACACCAAACAGAAGAGCGCCTCTGCGCTGCAAGTAAAGGCCACAGACGACTACACCTTGGTGATCACCTTACGCACCCCGGACGCCGGGTTCTTTTCTACCCTGTCCGGCGCAGCAGCCATGCCCTGCAATAAAGAATTCTTTACCGCCACCAAGGGCCGCTACGGCCTGGGCACGGAGTATTCTCTCTTTAACGGCCAATTTTATGTAAAGAATCAACTGGACACCTCTTATACCTTGAACAAAAATCAGGAATACAAGGGCGCCAACCCCACGAAGGTGGACAATATCACCCTGAATATCAAGGACGAAAACAGCAAGGTACCGGAGAAGTTGGAAAGCGGCTACTACGACGCCGCCTTTCTCACCGGCAGTGAGTACGGTGCCCTGAAAAAGAAGGACGACCTGACCGCTATCCCCTATGCCAACACCACCTGGGTGTTTTTGCTTAACACCAACCAAGGCAGCCTATCCAATGAAAAAATGCGCCGAGCCATCTGCCTGAGCCTGTCCCCTGCAGATACAAAAAGCAGCAAGTATCTGCAGGCGTCCACCGGCATTACCCCGCCCAGTACCACGGTGGACGGCGGGAATGTGACCACCGCTAAGAGCAGCCTGGTGCCTGCCAGGGATGCTGCCCGCGCCCAAACCCTGTGGAAAGCCGGGTTGGAGGAGACCGGGCTGACCACCGTAGCGCTGACCGTCATTACCACCCCGGAGATGGACGCTTACGCCAAGGCGCTGGTACAGGGGGTGCAAAGCAGCTTGGGCACCGTGACCACCTACGGCAACGGCACCGGCATTGCCTTTTCCCTAAAGATTGAAACCATGACCAAAGCGGAGATGGAGAGCCAGATGGCCGCAGGCACCTACGACATTGCCCTGTACCCTATGGAGGCCGCCAGCCAAAGCCCGGTGACCTTCCTGTCCAACCTGCTCTCCACCAACTATATGAAGCTGCAAAGCGATAAAATCGAACGGGCGCTGACAGTGGCCAAGAACGCCACGGCCGGCACGGCCACCGCCGCCTGCCGAGCCTGCGAGCAGGCGCTGATCCAAACCGGCGCCGTTCTACCGGTATTCTATGAGTCTGCCTACTATGTGATGGCCGGAGGCGTCAGCGGCGTTCAGTTTCACCCGGGCAGCGGGAGGGTCTCCTTTGTTGAAGCGAGCAGAGCATAATAAGCGGTACGCTATGGTCTTTTGGGTGCTCAGCGTGGTGTGTATGGGTGTAATCTTCTACCTGTCCTCCCGCACAGCGGACCAATCCAGCCGCGAGAGCGGCGCCGTACTGGCCTGGCTCACCCGCCTGCTGGGCGATGGTTGGCTCACAGACTTTTTGGTGCGCAAATCCGCACACTTTTTAGAATACACCGGGCTGTGCCTGCTGCTGAGCTTTGCCTGCGCAGCCACCTGGGGACGCCGGTACACCGCCGTCAGCCTACCCATTGCCAGTCTGTATGCAATCACCGACGAGGTGCACCAGCGCTTTGTGCCCGGGCGTTCCTGCCAGGCGGCAGACTGGGCCATTGACACCGCCGGTGCGGCCCTTGGACTGCTGTGTGCCGGGGTGCTGCTGTGGCTTTGGCTGCGCTATCGTACCAAAAAGCGCAACAAGAATTGACATTGCCGCCAAATCGTATATAATATAGGACATATTCTTAAAATTAAGAGCGAGGAAACAACATGAATGTATTGATTTACGACACGGAAGAACAGATCGGCATTGCAGCCGGTAACTATATGTGCGGCCAGGTGCTGGCAAAGCCCAACTCCGTACTGGGTCTGGCCACCGGCTCCACACCGCTGAAGCCCTACAACCACATGATCCGCCTGTACGAGCAGGGTGCTGTGGACTTCTCCAAAGTGACCACTTTTAACCTGGACGAATACTGCAAGCTGGATGTGGCAGACAAAAATTCCTACCACTCCTTTATGCACGAAAATCTGTTTGACCACATCAATATCCCGGAGGAGCGCATTCACTTTTTGGACGGCAACGCAGCGGACTTAGAGGCCGAGTGCAAGCAGTACGAGGAGAGCATTCGCGCTGCCGGCGGCATTGATATTCAGCTGCTGGGTATCGGCTCCAACGGCCACATTGCCTTTAACGAGCCCAGCGACTCCTTCCAGCGGTGGACCCATGTGGTGTCCCTTAAGGAGAGCACCATTCAGGACAACAGCCGCTTCTTTAACACCATTGAGGAGGTGCCCACCCAAGCACTGACCATGGGCATTGGCTCCATTATGCAGGCCAAGCGCATTCTGATCATCGCCCTGGGCGAGCACAAGGCCAAAGCCATCAAGCAGGTAATCTCCGGCAATGTGACCCCGGAATGCCCCGCCTCTGTGTTGCAGTTCCATACGGATGTAACGCTGATGCTGGATCGGGGCGCCGCTTCCCTGCTGTAACATTTTGAAATCAGGTGATCAAGTATGAATAAAGGGATCAAAGCAGCGCTGGCGCTGGGTCTGTGCTGCGTCACTGCCGCCGGGCTGTTTGGCTGCACCAAGGCTGCCCCGAAGGAGACCACCCAGCCCGCCACGGTCGCAACCCAGCCCGCTGCCACCGCGGCAGACACCACGGTGCCGGAGAGCACCACAAATGCTTTTACCGACACCACTACAAAACCGGCAGAAACCACCACCAAAAAGGCAAAAGAGGACAGCGGCAACGCCTACACCGTCAACCAGGCGCTGGACGCCCTGACCAACTACTACGGCAAGGGCTACGATGTGGACGGCACCGTGTCTGAGGGCAACAACTACTATTTTGCCGTTTATAAAAACAAAAAGAAGTACGCCTCCGTCAAAGTCAATATGCAGACCGGCGATGCGGTAGAAACCCGCACCAAGGACGGCGAGACGGCCAACTTCAATGTATTTGTATAAGGAGGCTCCTATGGATAAGGAAAAGTTTTATATCACCACGCCCATTTACTACCCCTCCGGCAATCCCCACATCGGGCACTGCTACACCACCGTGGCCTGCGACTCCATCGCCCGCTTTCGGCGCATGCAGGGGTATGATGTGCTCTTTCTCACCGGTACGGACGAGCACGGTCTGAAAATTGAGCAAAAGGCCGCCGAGAAAGGCGTGACCCCCAAGGCGTATGTGGACGAGATTGTAGCCATCTTTAAGAAGCTGTGGTCCTACATGAACATCAGCTATGACCGCTACATTCGCACCACCGACGATTACCATATAGAGACGGTACAGAAGATTTTTAAGGAACTGTACGACCGGGGCTATATTTACAAGGGCGAGTACAAAGGCAAATACTGCACCCCCTGCGAGAGCTTTTGGACGGAAAGCCAGCTGGTGGACGGCAAGTGCCCGGAATGCGGCCGTGCGGTCACCGAGGCCGCTGAGGAAGCCTATTTCTTTAAGCTGTCCCCCTTTGCCGACCGGATCGAAAAGCTGCTGCTGGAGACGGATTATTTACAGCCTAAGAGCCGCGCGGTAGAGCTGGTCAACAACTTTATCAAGCCCGGTTTGGAAGATCTGTGCGTGTCCCGCACTTCCTTCACTTGGGGCATTCCCGTCACCTTTGACCCGGGTCATGTGGTTTATGTGTGGGTAGACGCGCTCTCCAACTACATCAGCGCCCTGGGCTACCTGAATGACAAGTATGACGACTTTGACCGCTATTGGCCCGCCGATGTGCACATGGTGGCTAAAGATATTATGCGCTTCCACGCCATTATTTGGCCCGCCATGCTGATGGCTCTGGATCTGCCGCTGCCCAAGCACCTGGCAGTACACGGCTGGATCACCTTTAATGGCCAAAAGATGAGCAAATCTATCGGCAATGTGGTAGACCCGCTGGTGCTGGGCGAGCGCTACGGCGCAGACGCCATTCGCTACCACATTCTGCGAGAGATGGCGCTGGGCGCGGACAGCTCTTTTTCTAACGAAATTATGATCAACCGCATTAACGCGGACTTAGCGAACGATCTGGGCAACCTGGTGTCCCGCACCGTGGCTATGGCAGAAAAATACTTTGGCGGCACTTTGCCGGAATGCAGAGAAGCAGACGAAGAACTAGACGCCTCTCTCATTGACCCGGCACTGGAGCTGCGGGATAAAGTGGCTGCCTACATGGACCAGACCCAGTTGAACAACGCCCTGGCAGAGATCTTCAAGGTGATCTCCAGAGCCAACAAATATATTGACGAAACCACCCCCTGGATCTTGGGCAAGGACGAAAACCGCAAGGCCCGGCTGGCCAGCGTGCTGTACAACCTGCTGGAGGTGATCCGGATCACCACCACCCTGCTGTCCTGCTTTATGCCCACCTCCATGCCCAAAGCTTGGGCGCAGATCGGCGCCACCGAGAACCTGATCACCTATGAGAACGCTGCCAAATTCGGCGTGCTGCCTGCCAATGTAACGGTGCACAAGGGCAATGCTCTGTTCCCCCGCATTGACACGGACAAGGAGATCGACGAACTGAATGCCTTAATTAAAGCCCAAATGGAGAAGGCCACCGCTGCCCAGCAGCCTAAGGCAGAGGTGCCCGGTGTGGCGCAGATTGCCTTTGACGACTTTAGCAAGGTAGATCTGCGCGTGGCAGAGATCACCGACTGCGAACCCATTAAGCGGGCAAAGAAGTTGCTGAAACTGCAAGTGAATGACGGCGACGGCAGCCGTCAGATCGTCAGCGGCATTGCCCCCTGGTACAAGCCGGAGGACCTGATCGGCAAAAAAGTGGTGATCGTAGCCAACTTAAAGCCTGCCAAGCTGTGCGGCGAGATGAGCAACGGTATGCTTCTGGCCGGCGATGTAGGCGATCATGATGTGCAGGTGCTGTTTGTGGACGGTATGCCCGCCGGCACCAAGATCCGCTAAAAAATCACAAAAGAGCGAGCAGTCTGCGGACCGGTCGCTCTTTTTTATAAAGGAATTCGATTTATGAAAAACGCTCCGATTTTTGACACCCACGCCCATTATGACGATCCTCAATTTGACCCGGATCGGGAGCAGCTGCTCCGCCGGCTGCCCGACCTAGGCGTGGTGGGTGTGGTCAGCTGCGGCTGCGATCTGCCCTCCTCCCTGCAAAATCAGGCGCTGAGCCGCCAATATCCCTGGTTTTACTTTGCCGCCGGGTTCCACCCGGAGAATTTGGAAGGCGCCGATTTAGAGGACATAGAGCGCCTACGAACGCTGCTGGCGGACCCCAAGTGCGTGGCGGTTGGCGAGATCGGCTTAGACTACCACTGGATGGCCAGCGACAAAGACACGCAAACGGCCTTTTTCCGCCGTCAGATCCAGCTGGCAAAGGAAGTGGACAAACCCATTATCGTACACGACCGAGAAGCCCATGGTGACACGCTGGAGCTGCTGCAAGCCTTGCAGCCCAAAGGCGTAGTGCACTGTTTCTCCGGCAGCAAGGAAATGGCAAAGGAGATCATCAAACTGGGCATGTACATCGGCCTGAACGGTGTGGCCACCTTTAAGAACGCCCGCAAAGCGCTGGAGGTGGTGGAAACGATCCCCTTAGAACGCCTGGTGTTGGAAACGGACTGTCCTTACCTGGCGCCGGAGCCTTGCCGCGGGCAGCGCAATAACTCTGCCCTGATCCCCCACATTGCCACACGCATTGGGCAGGTGCTGGGACTGTCTGCCCAGGCTGTGCTGCGCCAAACGGCAGAGAACGCCCGCGCACTGTACGGTCTGCAGGTCTAAACAAAGAGAGAGCCACAAAAACCGTTACCGGTCTCTGTGGCTCTCTATTTTTGTTGGATCGCCTGCTTACAGACTCTTGATAAAGTCAAGGACTTTCTTCTGATCCTCTTTGTCTATCACGCACAGGCGGAACAGGGTCTCCCACTCCTCTTTGTTCAACTCGCCCAAGCGGTTGATAAAGTTGACGATGCCATTTTGGTCCTCTTTGTCCATAATCCGCAGACGAAACAGCACCATACGCTCTACATTACTAAGCTCGGCAATACCGTCATTGATCTGGCCCTTCAAATAGCTGGAGGGCTGCTCGTTATTGGCATCGTAAGCCACGCCTGCATCATGCAGCGTATCTGCGGTGTTGCTTGCAGCGCTTTTCAGGCCCAGCAGGTAGTCCACGCTCACCTCATAGGCATTGGCAATCCTACACAGCAGGGGGTATTTGGGGTGGCTTTTTCCAGTCTCATAATACGCATAAGTGCTGCGATTTACTTCAAATAGCTTAGAGGCCTCCTCTTGGGTCATACCTGCGTTCTCACGCAGACGAGTCAGCATGGCCGGCAGGCCGTTGCCCTCTCTCGCATTGCTGGAATTTTGTTGTTTTGTTGCGTTGTCCATAATCGCTTCCCGATCTCCTCTCTCTCGGTCTTGGTCATTGGTTGATTTTTGATTGTTATTCGATATGGGCCGTGTTCTTTTTTCACAGCGTGACAAGTTTACACAATTTTTCCGAATTTGTCAAGGGTTTCGCCAACATTTTCCGGTTACAAAAAATTGACAAAGCCGTGATGAAATGATATTATAAAGCAAAATAAAGCGAAAAAGCGCATAATACCGCCAAAAATTTAAGGAACGGTGACGACCAGAATGATAAAAAAAACTTTTAGCCTTTTTTTGGCAATTTGTCTGTTAATGACCACTTTAACAATATTACCGACAACTGCCTTTGCCAAGAGTTATGCCGACCAGTTACGGGACAAAGGCTTCCCGGAAAGCTATATCAGCAAGCTGGTAAGCCTGCACAATAAGTACCCAAAATGGGATTTTCAGCCGCTGAAGACCGGACTGAATTTCACCGCTGCCGTTAAAGCAGAGCGCTCCCCTCACTCTAAGCAACTGATTGAGCGTCAGTCTTCTCTGTCTGCCGCCTATTACTGCAGCTGCGCCTCCTGCAAGAACAAGCCCCAGGAAGGCTCCAGCTGGTACTCTGCCTCTCAAAACGCGGTGATGCACTATATGGATCCTCGCAACTTCTTTGATGAGAAGCATATTTTCCAGTTTGAATCCACCGCATATAATGCCAAGCAGACCAAAGCCGGGGTGGAGACCATTCTCTCCCCCACCTGGATGCACAATTCCCTGATCAACTACCTGACCACCGACGGCAAGACCCGCAAGAACTACGACAGCAAGACCAAGTATTCCGACGCGATTTTGGCCGCCGCAAAAAACAGTGGTATGAGCGCCTATTATCTGGCCTCCAAAATCGTACAGGAGGTAGGCAGCACCAAAGCCACCACCGGCGGCGCCAGCGGCAATCGTGCGCCGTTTATCGGCATTTACAACTACTACAATATCGGCGCTTACAGCGGCGCGATGGACGGGCTGGAATGGGCTGCCGGGTATCTGCGTCTAGAGAAGGACGCCACCATTTACTCTGACTATAAAAACGGCAAGGTCAGCGGCACCAAGACCAAGGCTAAAAAGGGTCAGTATATGGTATGGCGCGCCAATGCGGGCAAATACTACCGGGTGCGCCTGTACACAGATAACGGCGGTAGCTACGCCACCGGCATTTCCGGCTATGTGCCCAAAAGCGCCTGCCGCACTAAGTACTTTAACTACGGCCGTCCCTGGAGCAATCCCTACAAGTCCATTTACAACGGCGCAACATACATAGCAAACGGCTTCTCCAAAACCCAAAACACCGGCTATCTGCAAAAGTTCAATGTAGCCCCCGGCACGGCAGAGAAGCACAGCCACGAATATATGGCCAATGTACAGGCGGCAGCTTCTGAGTCTGTTACCACCTATAACGCCTATAAATCGGCTAAAATTCTGAACACGGCCAAGACCTTTATTATTCCCGTGTACAGCGGTATGCCCGCTTCCACCGCAAATGTGAACCACATTTCCACTTCTACCTCCGGCAGCACCACGACCACCACAAGGCCCTCCACCACCGCAGCAGCCAAGAACCGGGTCACCGGGCTGACTCTGACCGGACGCACCCAGACCAGCTTAACATACAAGTGGAACAAGGTATCCGGCGCCACCAAATACTATATCGACATTACCAACAAAACCAAGGGTACCAACTTCTCCAAAACCGTCACCGGCACCAGCGCCACCCTGCACAACCTGACAGATACCGAGGAGTACGCCGTGCGGGTGCGAGCCTATGTAAAAGGCAAATACGGCCCTTACAGCGCCTACAACACCAAACACTGCCTACCCGGTAAAGTCAGCGGTGCTAAGGTAAAACGCCGTTCTGCGGCCTCTGTGGCCCTCCAGTGGAGCAAAAAGCCCGGTGCCGACGGCTACTATATCTATCGCTACGACACCAAATCCAAAAAAACAACCAAGGTAGCTACGATCAAAGGTAACAAAACCACCGGCACCGTCAGCAAGCTGAAAGCCAACACCGCCTACACCTTCCAGGTGGCGGCGTACACCACAGACAGCAGCACCAAGACCGGCGCCAAAAGCAGCAAGGTCAGCACCAAAACACTGACCACCACCCCAAAGATCAGCTCCGCCACCTCGCCTAAGTCTAAGAAGATCACGATTAAGTGGGGCAAAGTCGCGTGCAGCGGCTACCAGGTGCAATACTCCACCACCAAGAACTTTAAGCGGAATTTTCTGGACTTTACGGTGAAGAAGAGCGCCACCTCCAAGACCTTTTCCACCTACCGGGCCAAGACCACCTACTATGTGCGTATGCGCTCCTATCGAACCGAGGGCAAGAAAAAAGTCTACTCCCCCTGGAGCGCCACCAAGTCCGTTAAAGTGAAATAATAAGCATAACAAAACGCCCCGTGCAGTTCCAAACCGCACGGGGTATTTCTTTTCAAAGCAAGGCGGGGCGTACCCGCCTTTAATATTTTAATCCTTATTTCTTTTTGCCGGATTTTTCCTCATACACGGCAGCCACGGTATCCACATCGCCGGAGGCAATAATATGCCCTTTCTCCAGCAAAATGGCTGTGTCGCAAATGGCCTTCACCTGCTGAATATTATGAGACACAAACAGCACGGTCACGCCCTGGTCAAACATAGACTGGACCTTAGCCAAACTCTTTTTGCGGAAACGGGCGTCGCCTACGGACAGCACCTCATCCAAAATCAGAATATCCGGCTCCACAGCCGTGGCAATGGAAAAGCCCAAGCGGGCTTTCATACCGGAAGAATAGTTCTTCAGCGGCACGTCAATAAACTTGCCCAGCTCGGAGAATGCCACAATCTCGTCGTACTTGCTCTCCAAATATTCCCGGTTGTAGCCCAGAATGGCACCGTACAGGAAAATATTTTCCTTACCGGTGTAGTTGGGGTCAAAACCGGCGCCCAGCTCCAACAAAGGCGCAATCACGCCTTTCTTTTTCACAGTACCTTCCGTAGGCTTGTATACACCTACAATGGTCTTGAGCAGTGTGGATTTACCGGCACCGTTCAGGCCCAAAATGCCCAAATGCTGGCCCCGACGCACCTGGAAGTTAATGTCCTGCAAGGCATAAAACTTCTTGAATTCCAGCTGACGCCTTAACAGCTTGATCACATATTCCTTTAAGTTGTCCACCTTTTCCTTATTCAGGTTAAAGGCCATGGTCACATTTTCAACAGAAATGACTACATCGTTGTCCATACGGTTCATCCTTTACAGTTCTTGCCCTTGCGTGCAAAGGCCACAATCCCGGAAATCGCCAGCAGCAGTCCGCCGGCACCCAGGCACATATACAGCCAGTCGATCATATACCGAGTAGCAGCCGCACAAAGATACGCGGGAAAAATATACAGGTTTTTTTGGTGCAGCAGCACCAGCATGATCACAGCGCATAGCACCGTCACCAGTCCGGCGGCACAGATACCGTCTGCCGCCAGCAGACGCTGGAGCCGCTTGGCAGCGCCACTGCGCCTCAACAGCCATACCGCCAGCGCCACGCCGCAGCCCACCAGGACCACCAGCGCGCAAGCCGTCAACAGAAGCATTCTTCTGCGCCGCCGCTGCTGCATCCTCCTGGCCGCTTCCCGCTTCTTCCGCCGCCTCTCCATATCTTCCCGATCCAGTGCCACAGCCGTCACCCCCTTCGTGAGTTGTTTTTGTTATTATAACGGATTTTCAGGGATAAAACAAGTTTCCAATTTTGAATTCTTCTTTAAGAGTGCGATTCCAAGAGCTTCCCCTGCGGGGAAGCTGCAGCTTGTCAAAAAAGCCTCG
>ENA-OVGR01001910-OVGR01001910.1-human-gut-metagenome-genome-assembly--contig:-NODE-1910-length-15267-cov-11.962858_pt1 | contig 15267 bp, 9 predicted proteins | sample MGYA00237775_ERZ505429 | MGnify/ENA primary metagenome ERZ505429 (study PRJEB26158, sample SAMN06016345) | human gut metagenome | biome: human gut; feature: ankylosing spondylitis patient; material...
CCAGCTCACGGAAGTCCACGCGGCCGTCGGCGGTGAAGTAGAACATGATCTTGGAACGGTCGAGGGTATATTCGGCCTCCACCAGCTTCATCTCCAGCCCGTGGCGGGCAATGCAGTCCTGGCAGGTGCGGTAGGCGCGCTTTTCGTCCTCGCGGTTCTGGCGCATCCGGCGCACATCCACGCTGTCGGCCATGCGGGTAATGGGCTTGAGGGCCTTGGGCACCGCCGCGTCGGCGATCTCCTTGACGCCCTGCACCACCTCGCCGCACTCGATGCCGCGGGCAGTCTCCACGATGACGTAATCGCCGGTGTGGATGTCCGCATCGGCAGGGTCAAAATAATAGCTTTTGCCGTTTTCTTTGAAACGGACCGAAATGACTTTTTTCATAGTTCTCCTCGTCTGCTGGTTCGCTCTATCGGGAAAAAGGCCGCAAAAGGGCCTGTTGCTCCATTCTGAACTCTAGTATACCATATTCAAAAGCACATTTCCACGCAAAAAACAAAATGCGCCCGGTGCAATGATCCGGCCCTCCGGACCGTATTTCAGGCGGAGTGTGACGGAATTTGGTCCCGAACAGACGGCAAAGAGAAAAGTTTTGTGAAAGAAAGTGACGGGCTCTGTTGCAACCCTACGTCTTCTGTGTATAATAGGAATGTTAAAGTGTGAACGAGCCTCTTGCGGAGGTAAGGACTGCGGTGCTGCGGTGCATGGCAGGGAAACGGTAGGAAAAATGGAAAAATTCAGTGTCAAAAAGCCATTCACGGTGCTGGTGGCCGTGGTGATGGTGCTGATCCTGGGCTTTGTGGCCATCACGAAGATGCAGACCAATCTGCTGCCCGACGTCAGCACGCCGTATCTGATGGTGGTCACCGTATACCCGGGTGCCAGCCCGGAGCGTGTGGAGAGCGAAGTGTCGGACGTGCTGCAGAACGCCCTCACGGTGCCCGGTGTGGAGAACATCACGGCCACCTCGGCGGAGAACTACAGCCTGCTGCTGATGCACTTCACCGATGATACCGACATGAACAGTGCCCTGGTGAAGGTGTCCAACAAGCTGGATCAGGCCAAGAGCGACCTGCCCAGCAGCTGCCTGACGCCCTCCATCATTGAGTACAGCCTGAACATGAACGCCTTCATGACCGTGGCGGTGAGCCGGGAGGGCAGCGACATCTACCAGCTGTCGGAGCTGGTCAAGGACACGCTGGTGCCCTATGTGCAGCGCAAGGGCGGCGTGTCCAATGTGTCGTCCAGCGGTCTGGTGGAAAAGCTGGTGCAGGTGCAGCTGAATCAGGACAAGATCGACGAGATCAACGCCCAGCTGCTGGACCTGATCGACACCAAGCTGGCGGACGCCCGTGCCCAGCTGGACAGTGCGGAAAGCCAGATCGCCGCCGGCCGCGCCGAGTACAACAAGCAGATGAAGAACTTTGGCAACACTGTGTCCAACACGGTGCTGGCCTCCATGAGCACCGAGGTAGGCAACGCGGTGGATGTGGTGCGCAAGCAGGCCCGGGCGCTGATGGAAAGCGTGAACCAGCTCATTGCCGTGGTCAAGGAGCCGGAGATCCAGCAGGCACTGATCGAGGTGCAGCAGGGTCTGCAGAAGGTGCTGGACAAGTTCGACAACACCGGCATGCGGGACATCGACTCCCTGATCGAGGTCGTGTCCGAACTGCGTGACGTGACCGACAAGCTCACCGATGCCCTGCAGAAGCTGCAGGAGCGGGTGAACACCGAGACCGGCACGGAGGGCAGCAGCGCTGCGGATCTGGCGGACGAGCTGCAGCTGCAGAAGAGCCTGCAGGTGATCTACAGCACGCTGGAAGATACCATCAAGGCCATGGACAATGTGCCCCAGCTCATGAGCACCTTCTCCCGTGCACTGGGCAGCTTTACCCAGCAGCAGCTCAACGCCTACATGCAGTTTACCGAGGCCCGCGAGCAGCTCAACGAGTACGAAAAGCAGCTGGAAACGGCCAAGCAGGAGTACGAGACGGCCCGCACCCAGGCGCTGGCCCAGGCGGATGTGCAGAAGCAGCTGGACATCAACACCCTGTCCACCCTGATCTACGCCCAGAACTTCTCTATGCCGGCAGGCTATGTGCAGGACGCCAGCGGCGAGTCCTGGCTGCTGAAAGTCGGCGAGGAGTACAACAGCGTGGATGACATTGCCGGTGCCCTGCTGCTGCATGTGGACGGCTACGGCGACGTGCGCCTGTCCGATGTGGCGGACGTAGAGGTCATCGACAACGCCGCCGACAGTTTCACCCGCCTGAACGGCGAACAGGCCGCCGTGCTCAAGATCTATAAAAACGCTACCTCCAGTGCCAGCGACGTTTCGGACAACTGCCTGAGCGCCTTCCAGGAGCTGGAAGCCCAGTACGACGGCCTGCACATCGTGGTGCTGTCCAACCAGGGCAACTATATCACCATCATCATTCGCAGCATCCTCACCAGCATGGCGGTGGGCGCTGCACTGGCCATCATCGTGCTGGCCATCTTCCTCAAGGACGTCAAACCCACGCTGGTGGTCGGCATCAGCATCCCGCTGTCGGTGCTGTTTGCCGTGGTGCTCATGTACTTTACCAATCTGGACATGAACGTCATGACCCTGGCGGGCCTCTCCCTCGGCATCGGCATGCTGGTGGACAACTCGGTGGTGGTCATCGAGAACATCTACCGCCTGCGCAGCCGGGGGGTCCCGGCGGCCCGCGCCGCCGTGCAGGGCGCAAAGCAGGTAGGCATGTCCGTCATCGCCTCCACCCTCACCTCGGTGTGCGTGTTCCTGCCGGTGGTGTTCTCCTCCAGCATCGTGCGCAGCCTGATGCTGCCCATGTCGCTGTGCATCGGCTACTGCCTCATGGCGTCCCTCATCGTGGCTGTCACCGTGGTGCCGGCGGCTGCCTCCACCGTGCTGAAAAAGGCCGAGCCCAAGGAGCTGCCCTGGTTTGAAAAGGTCCAGGACAAGTACGTCCAGAGCCTGAAATGGTGCCTGCAGCACCGTGCCGTGCCGCTGGCAGCTGCCGTGGTGCTGCTGGTGTTCAGCGGCTGGCAGGTGCTGAACATGGGCATCGAGCTTCTGCCCCAGATCACCAGCAACGAGGCGGTCATCACGCTGTCCACCGACGCAAGCCTGAGCAAGGAGGAATCCTACGTTGTGGCCGGCAAGGCCGTGGAAGCTGCCATGGCCGTGGACAATGTGACCGAGGTGGGCATCACCACCGACACCAGCGTGGCGGGCATGGACATCAGCCAGCTGGGCCTGCCCAGCACCATCACCGACCTGCTGGCTGCCGCCAGCAGCTACGGCAAATATCAAATCAACGTGATGCTGAAGGAGGATCTGTCTTCCCGTCAGATCGAGACCGCCCGGCAGGCGCTGGAAACCGCCATTGCCGGGGTGGAACAGTGCACCGGCACGGTGGAGATCTCCGGCATGACCGGGGAGCTCACCAGCCAGCTGTCCAGCGGTCTGTCCATCAAGATCTATGGTTCCGATGTGAACACCCTCACCGCCCTGTCGGAAAAGGTGGTGGACATCGTGAACAGCACCCCCGGCTTTGCCAACGCCACCAACGGCCTTGGCGCCGGTGACTCCACCATCATCCTGAAGGTGGACCGCGACAAGGTGCGCGCCTACGGCCTGACGGTGGCCGAGGTGTATCAGAAGATCGCCCAGCGGCTCACCACCACCGCCACGGCCCAGACCCCGGTGACGGTGGATGGCACCACCATGGACGTAAAGATCACCAATGATCTGGACCCCCTGACCAAGGAAAACATGATGGACATGACCTTTGACACCAGCGTCATAAACACCGATGGTGAGACGGTGACCGGCACCTGCACCCTGGCCGACATTGCCACCTGGGAGACCGGCACCGCGCCGGACTCCATCACCAGCGAGAACCAGACCGAGTACGTCACCGTCACGGCCGACACGCTGGAAGGCTACAACACCACCGTGCAGTCCCGCGTTCTGCAGAAGGCCCTGAACGAGTTTGCGGCCGGCAGCGAGATGCCGGAGGGCTGCAACTTCTCCATGGGCGGCGAGACCGAGAACGTGGACTTCATGGTCAGGGAAATGGTCCAGTGGATGGCTCTGGCCCTGCCCTTTGTGTATCTGGTCATGGTGGCGCAGTTCCAGAGCCTGCTGTCCCCCTTCATCGTGCTGTTTACCGTGCCGCTGGCCTTTACCGGCGGCCTGATCGGCCTGCTGGTCACCGGCCAGCAGCTCACCATGATCTCCCTCATGGGCTTCATCGTGCTGATGGGCACCGTCGTCAACAACGGCATCGTGTTTGTGGACTACGCCAACCAGCTGCGCATGGGCGGCATGGAGCGGCGCGCCGCGCTGATCGCCACCGGCAAGACCCGTATGCGCCCCATCCTGATGACCACCCTGACCACGGTGCTGGCCATGCTGCAGATGGTGTTCAGCGGCGATATGGCCAGCCAGCTGATGAGCGGCATGGCCATTGTGATCATCTGCGGCCTGAGCTACGCCACCCTGATGACCCTGTATATCGTGCCCATCCTGTACGATGTCCTGTTCAAAAAGCCGCCGCTCAGTGTGGATGTGGGCAGCGACGACGATCTGGACGACATCCCGGACGATGCCGCCGAGTTCATCGCGGCACAGGGTGCCGCACAGCCCCAGCCGTAAAAGAAGTTTCTGTTTGGAGCACCTCGTATCCTGTCTGTTGGGATACGGGGTGCTTTTTTGTGCGGCAGCACCGGTGGCGTTCTATAATTCCTACAAAAAATCCCCTGAAAAATTGGATGCAAATTCTAAAAGGATGCTCACACAAACACGCAAAACTGTGATATAATCATAAATACAGTAGAAAGACGGGGGCAGTCTGCCCGGCCGTGTGTTCCAAAAATCCTTAGGAGGCGATGCCCAATGGCACAGATCCGCTCAAAGCCCTTCGGTGTGACCAAAGAGGGCGCGAATGTTACCGAATATATCCTGTCCAACCCCGGTGGGTTGACCGTCAGCGTACTGGACTACGGTTGCGTGATCAAAAGCATCATCGTGCCGGCCAAAAACGGCCCGGTGGACGTGGTGGTGGGTCACGACACCATGGCAGACTACGAGGCGGACTTCAACTCCTCCGGCAGCACCTGCTGCGGTGCCTTTGTGGGCCGCTACGCCAACCGCATCGAGAATGCAGTATTTACCGTGGGGGGCAAGACCTATCAGCTGGAGGCCAACAACGGCCCCAACCACCTCCACGGCTGCTTCAGCCGCAAGCTCTACCGGGTCAAATCCTTTGGCGACACCCTGCTCATGGAGGCCGAGAGCCCTGACGGCGAAGACGGGTTCCCCGGCAACCTGAAGATCGCGGTGCGCTATACCCTCACCGAGGACAATGCATTCCGCATGGATTACCGCGTCTCTTCCGACGCGGACACCATCGTGAACCTGACCAACCACAGCTACTTCAATCTGGACGGCGGCGGCGACGTGCTGAACCAGAAGCTGCGCATCTACGCTTCCCGCTATCTGGAAGGCAACAATCAGTGCTGTCCCACCGGTGCCATTCTGCCGGTGGCGGACACGCCCATGGACTTCACCGCGGGCAAGCTCATCGGCCGGGAGATCGACACCGGCTTTGCCCAGACCACCATGGTGGGCGGCGGCTACGACCACTGCTACGTCATCGACCGCGCCCGCGGTTCCAGCCAGAGCATCTGCGCCTGGGCCACCAGCGACAAGACCGGCATCAGCATGAAGCTGTACACCACCCAGCCGGGCATCCAGCTGTACACGGCCAACTTCCTGCAGGACTGCCCCAGCCCCGGCAAGGGCGGCAAGCCGCTGCAGAAATACGGCGGCTTTGCGCTGGAAACGCAGCACTACCCCTGCAGCCCCTCTCACCCGGAGTTCCCCTCCACGGTGCTGCGGGCCGGCAAGGTGTTCCGCGCCACTACCACCCTGCGTTTCTTCACCGGCAAACAGTGCGGCAAACTGTAACGACTCAGAACGGACGGCTGCCGGAAACGGACAGCCGTTCGGTTTCTTTCTCCCATTTGCACAAAGAGGGCCATCCATCCATTTACGGCAGACAAAAAATGCTTTGAAATCAGAAATTGCAAAATTAAAGATGCAACAAAATTGCATGTAAATAAAAACCGCGTCCCTTGATTCTGCGCAGAGAACGTTGTATTCTTTAAGCAGGCCGGGACGCGCCCGGCCGCAGCTGAACAAGTGATAAGTGAGAGAGGTACTGGACTATGGCAATTTTGGTTTCCGGCGGTGCCGGCTATATCGGCAGCCACACCTGCATCGAACTTCTGAATGCCGGCTATGACGTGGTCGTGGCAGACAATTTCTATAACGCTTCCCCCGTGGTGCTGGACCGCGTGAAGCAGATCACCGGCAAGGACTTCCGCTTCTACAATGCGGACATGACCAAGCACGAGGACGTGGAGAAGATCTTCACCGAGTGCCCGGACATCACCGCCGTCATCCAGTTTGCCGCTTACAAGGCGGTGGGCGAGAGCGTGTCCAAGCCCATCGAATACTACTATAATAACCTCAACTGCACTCTGGTCATCCTGGACGTGATGCGCCGCCACAACTGCAAGAACTTCGTGTTCAGCTCCTCGGCCACCGTCTACGGCGACCCCGCCAGCGTGCCCATCACCGAGGACTTCCCTGTGGGTGCCACCACCAACCCCTACGGCACCACCAAGGCTTTCACTGAGCGCATCCTGCAGGATGTCTGCAAGGCCGACCCCAGCCTGAACGTGGCCCTGCTGCGCTACTTCAACCCCATCGGTGCCCACAAGTCCGGCCTCATCGGCGAGGACCCCAACGGCATCCCCAACAACCTGATGCCCTACATCGCCAAGGTGGCGGTCGGCAAGCTGGAAAAGGTGCATGTGTTCGGCAACGACTACCCCACCCCGGACGGCACCGGCGTGCGCGACTACATCCATGTGGTGGACCTGGCCCGCGGCCATGTCTGCGCCATCCGCAAGCTGGAGACCGGCTGCGGCCTGTTCATCTGCAACCTGGGCACCGGCAAGGGCTACAGCGTGCTGGAAGTGCTCCACGCCTTTGAAAAGGCCTGTGGCAAGCAGATCCCCTACGTCATCGACCCGCGCCGCCCCGGCGATATCGCTGAGTGCTACGCCGACCCCACCAAGGCCAAGAACGAGCTGGGCTGGGTGGCACAGTACGGCATTGAGGACATGTGCGCCGACAGCTGGAACTGGCAGCAGAAGAACCCCGACGGTTACAACACCGCAAAGTAACGCATGATTTCCAAGAGCCGTGCATTCTCTGAAAAGAGTGCACGGCTTTTTTGGTTACGGAACGATTGGAAATCCCCTCCGCTTCGCTCTGGGGATATTCAGCGGAAAATTTATTTTGATATTGGCGTTTGTCGCGGCCTGCGGGCCGCTCCAAACGCATTTTCACCAGAGGGTCGTAACGGGAAGCGGCATCTGCTGCCGGTAACTGTTCTGCTGTTCCTGCTGCGCGACGGCTGCAAAGCCGGCAGCAGCCGATGCCATCATCCGTAACGACCCCATCTGTGAAAAGGCAAATCCGGCAGGGCCGCAGCCCTGCCGGATTTGCAAACTTAAAAATAGTATTTCCGCTGATATAGCCAGAGCGAAGCGGAGGCTATTTTAAATCGTATTTTCTCTGCTCTTCTATTGACATATTTCGCCAGTTAGCCTATATTACTATTGTTCGCAAAAGCTAACATTTTTCGCTCAAAGGAGCATGAAATATGACACTGAAAGAATTGCAGATCGGCAAGAGCGCGGTGGTGGACACGGTGGGCGGCACCGGGGCCCTGCGGCAGCATTTTCTGGATATGGGCCTTGTTCCGGGGGCGCAGGTCACCCTGATCAAGCTGGCCCCCATGGGCGACCCCATGGAGCTGCGCATCCACGGCTATGAGCTGACCCTGCGCCTGGATGACGCCGCACAGATCGGCATCATCCCCACCGAAAAGGTCCCGGCGGCCCCCGCTTTGGTGGATGATAAGATGGTGGACCACCCGGGTCTGGGTGAGGGCGGCAAGTACCACATCAAAAAGGGCGAGCATCCCCTGCCGGACGGCACGACCCTGACGTTTGCGCTGGCCGGCAATCAGAACTGCGGCAAGACCACCCTGTTCAATCAGCTTACCGGTTCCAATCAGCATGTGGGCAACTTCCCCGGTGTGACGGTGGACCGTAAGAGCGGTGCCATCAAGGGCCACCCGGAAACGGAGGTCACCGATCTGCCGGGCATCTACTCCATGTCGCCCTACTCCAGCGAGGAGATCGTCACCCGGCAGTTCATCATCGGGGAAAAGCCCACCGGCATCATCAACATCGTGGATGCCACCAACATCGAGCGCAACCTCTACCTGACCATGCAGCTCATGGAGCTGGACACCCCCATGGTGCTGGCCCTGAACATGATGGACGAGATGCGCGGCAACGGCGGCACGGTGCGCATCAACAAGATGGAAGCCATGCTGGGCATCCCGGTCATCCCCATTTCGGCTGCCAAGAATGAGGGCGTGGACGAGCTGGTGGACCATGCCGTGCATGTGGCAAAATATCAGGAGCGGCCCGGCCGCATGGACTTCTGCAGTGAGGATGACCACGGCGGCGCGGTACACCGCTGCATCCACGGCATCATCCACCTCATCGAGGACCATGCCAAGGCGGCGGGCATCCCGGTGCGGTTTGCCGCCACCAAGCTGGTGGAGGGCGACCACCGCATTGAGGAAGCCCTGAAGCTGGACCAGAACGAAAAAGAGATGATCGAGCACATCATCGTGCAGATGGAGCAGGAGCGCGGCCTGGACCGCGCTGCCGCCATTGCGGATATGCGCTTCTCCTTCATTCAGGAGCTGGTGGCCCAGACGGTGGTCAAGCCCCACGAGAGCAAGGAGCAGCTGCGCTCCAACCGCATCGACAAGTTCCTTACCGGCAAATACACCGCCATCCCGGCGTTTATCGCCATCATGGGTCTGGTGTTCTACCTCACCTTCAACGTCATCGGCCTGTTCTTCCAGAACCTGATGGAAGCCGGCATCGACGCCCTGACCGGTGCGGTGGACACCCTGCTGACCAACTGGAACATCAACGAAGCGATCCATTCCCTGATCATTGACGGTGTTTTTACCGGCGTGGGCAGCGTGCTGAGCTTTTTGCCCATCATCGTGGTGCTATTCTTCTTTCTGTCCATGCTGGAGGACACCGGTTATATGGCCCGCGTGGCCTTTGTGATGGACAAACTGCTGCGCCGCATCGGCCTGTCCGGCCGCAGCATCGTGCCCATGCTCATCGGCTTTGGCTGCACGGTGCCCGGCGTCATGGCCAGCCGTACCCTGCCCTCGGAGCGGGACCGCAAGATGACCATCCTGCTCACCCCGTTCATGAGCTGCTCGGCAAAGCTGCCCATCTACAGCCTGTTTGCGGCAGCGTTCTTCCCGGATTATGCGGGCCTTGTCATGGTGCTGCTGTACTTTGGCGGCATCGTGGTGGGCGTGCTGGCGGCGCTGCTGCTCAAGAGCACCGTGTTCCAGGGCGAGGCGGTGCCCTTTGTGATGGAGCTGCCCAACTACCGCCTGCCCGGCCTGAAAAACGTGGCCCAGCTGCTGTGGGAAAAGGCCCGCGACTTCCTGCAGAAGGCCTTTACGGTCATCTTTGCGGCCACCATCGTCATCTGGTTCCTGCAGAACTTTGACCTGCAGCTCAGCCTGACGGCCTACCCGCAGGACAGCATCCTGGCCCGCATTGCAGGCGACATCGCCCCGCTGTTTGCGCCCCTGGGCTTTGCGGACTGGCGGGTGTCCACGGCCCTCATCACCGGCTTTATGGCCAAGGAGAGCGTGGTGTCCACCCTGCTGATCCTCTTTGGTTCCACGGCGGCCCTGTCGGCGGCTTTGACCCCGGCACAGGCGGCTCCCCTGCTGGTGTTCTGCCTGCTGTACACCCCCTGCATTGCGGCTGTGGCCGCAGTCAAGCGGGAGCTTGGCGGCAAGTGGGCCACCATTATGGTGGTGAACCAGTGTGTCGTGGCCTGGGTCTGCGCCCTGCTGGTGCGGCTTGTGGCTGTGATGCTCTTCTGAAGCGAATAAAATAGAAAAAACCGTCGTAAACTCCCCCAGTCATCGCTGTGCGATGACAGCCCCCTCGGAGATGGGGCCTTTGGCGTGACCGGAAAACGTTCCGCTCTGCCAATGGCTCCCTCCTTGAGGGAGCTGTCGAGCGTATGCGAGACGGAGGGAGTTTTTCTGTTCCGGAAAAACTTGACAACCGTGCAGTGTTGCACTATAATACTTCAAAAATGAATGATTCAAAAATGAAAGGAGAACTCGGCGTGAATCCGAACATGGAATTTGCCATCAAGACCGCGCAGGCCTACAATGCGGTCTGCAAGCCCCTGTGTCAGGAGCTGAAGCTGCCGCAGACGGCCTTTGATATCCTGATGTTCCTTGCCAACAACCCGGACCGCAGAACGGCCAGCGACATCGTGGAGTTCCGCCATATCAAGGCAAATCTGGTGTCGATGAATGTAGACCGGCTGGTGAAGGAGGGGTATCTGGAACGGCGCGCCGTTGCGGGCGACCGTCGCAAGACCGAGCTGCTCTGCACCGAAAAGGCCCGCCCGGTCATCGAGCGGGGCCGCGCGGTGCAGAATGCGTTCTTTGCGCGGCTGCTGACCAACACCGACGAGCCGACCCGGGAGGCCTTTTTCCGGACCATGGAAATCATCGGGAAAAATCTGGACGATATCTTAAAGGAGAATGCATGAGATGAACGTGTTGTTTCCCATTCTGGTCACCTTTTTTGCCGGCATGGGTGCCGGCCTTGGCACCGGCTTTGCCGGCATGAGCGCGGCAGCGGTCATCAGCCCCATGCTCATCACTTTCCTGCACATGGACCCCTACATGGCGGTGGGCATCGCCCTTTCGTCGGATGTGCTGGCCAGTGCGGTGTCCGCCTATACCTACCATAAAAACAAGAACCTCGACATCAAGAACGGCCTGATCATGATGGTCAGTGTCCTGGCCTTTACGGTGGTGGGCAGCTGGGTGGCCAGCAAGGTGCCCTCGGCCACCATGGGCAGCTTCTCGGTGTTCATGACCTTCCTGCTGGGCATCAAGTTTATCCTGCGCCCGGTCATGACCACCAAGGAAGCCATGCAGGGCGTCAGCGCCAAAAAGCGGGCTGTCCAGTCGCTGGTGTGCGGCATGCTCATCGGCTTCATCTGCGGATTCATCGGTGCGGGCGGCGGCATGATGATGCTGCTCATCCTCACCAGCGTGCTGGGCTATGAGCTCAAGACGGCTGTGGGCACCAGCGTGTTCATCATGACTTTCACCGCCCTCACCGGTGCAGTCTCCCACTTCATGATCGGCGGTGCGCCGGACTGGGGCGTCTGGGTGCTGTGTGTGGTGTTCACCCTGCTGTGGGCCCGCATTGCGGCCGTGTTTGCCAACAAGGCCACCCCCAAGACCCTGAACCGTGCCACCGGTGTCGTGCTGGTGGTGCTGGGCATCGTCATCATGGGCTTCAAGCTTCTGGCATAAAGAGAAAATTTCGGAGAACGGAAAAACCGCCTGTGCGTCGGCACAGGCGGTTTTGGTTTTTACGGATTTACTTTTCCTCGATGGTGGAGCGCTCGATCACCCAGTCGGCAGCGCGGCGGATGGCCTCGGTGCGCTTCAGAGCGGGGATGTTGGTCTTTTCACGGATCTCCTCCACGGTCTTTTTGGTGCGCTCGGCACGCTCGGCGATCATCTTGTCGATCTCCTCGTCGGTGGGCACCAGATTTTCCTGCTGTGCGATCTGCAGCAGAGCCATGCGGGCACGGGTGTTCTTCTCGGCACCGGCGTGCAGCTTGGCGGTAAAGCTCTCACGGGTCTCGTGGATCTGGCTCAGATAGCTGTTCAGGGTCATGCGCTGCATCTGCAGCTGCTGCTGTACGTTCTGCATCTCCTGCTGGTAGGTGCTCTCCACCAGAACGCTGGGCAGCTCGCCCTCGGCGGCGTCGGCCAGCTTGGCCAGCACCTGATCCTTGGCGCGGTTCAGTGCACCGCCGTGACGGCCGTCGTACAGCTGCTTGCGCACCTTCTCGCGGAACTCTTCCATGGTGTCCACGCCGCCCACTTTCTTGGCAAAGTCGCTGTTCATGGAAGGCAGCTGGCGCACGCACACGTCGTGCAGCTTGATCTTGAACACCACAGCCTTGCCGGCCAGGTCCTTTGCATGGTAGCGCTCCGGGAAGGTGACGTGGATGTCGAATTCGTCGCCTGCCTTGTGGCCCAGGATGCCGTCCTCAAAGCCGGGGATCATGCGGCCGCTGCCCAGCTGCACGGACTGGTTCTGTGCGGTGCCGCCCTGGAAGGCCACGCCGTCCAGCAGGCCCTCAAAGTCCATGTGCACCACGTTGCCCTTCACGGCCGGGCCCTTGTGGGGCACCAGCTCGGCGGCGGCATTGCGGCGGCGCTCCAGCACCGCGTCGATCTCCTTGTCGGTCACGGCGGGAGTGACGCACTCCACCACAAAACCGGTGGTCTGGGTCAGGTTCAGCTCCGGCTGCAGGGCCACGGTGGCGGTGGCTACAAAGCCCTCGTCCTTTTTCACGCTCACCAGGTCGTAGCTGGGCTCGTCCACCGGGTGGAAGCCGTGCTCGGTCAGCGCAGCGTCGTACAGTGCGGGCACGTCCTTGTCCATCAGGTCGTTGATGGCGTCGTACCAGAAGGTGTGCTCACCGCGGTCGGCCTCGATCTGGGCACGGTCGGCCTCGCCTTTTTCAAAGCCCTTGATCGTATAGTTGGCGCGGGTGCGCTCATACACCGCGTTGGATGCGGCTTCCAGTTCTTCGGCGGTGGCGCTGAAGGTCATTTTGCAGACGCTCTTTTCAGGAGTTTCCACGCTTACCAGTTTCATAGGATTTACCCTCCGTGTTGTCCTCTGCAGGGGAATACCGGGCTGCGCACCATGCCCTGCGGCATGTCCGGCCCGGCCCCTGTGTCCCTGCCAGGACGCAATTTCAAACATATAGTAAAGTTATTATAGCACAAGATAGCGAAAAGCGGTATAATAAAAATCATAAAATATGCCATTCTGGTATTTTTGCCCCGCCCTCCCCCGGCGGGACAGAGAAAGGATGTAGATGTCATGCGACTTTTCGACGTTCTGGGCCCGGTGATGATCGGGCCGTCCTCCAGCCATACCGCCGGTGCCGCGCGGATCGGCTACACGGCCCAGAAGCTGCTGGGCGAGGTGCCGGCAAAGGCGGACATCGGCCTGTACGGCAGCTTTGCCACCACCGGCAAGGGCCACGGCACCGACCGGGCGCTGGTGGCGGGCCTGCTGGGCCTGCGCCCGGATGATCCCCGCCTGCCGGACAGCTTTGCGCTGGCAGAGGAACAGGGCATGGCCTTTACGATCCACCCAGTGGAGCTGCGCAGCGCCCACCCCAATACGGCGGTGCTCCATCTTACCGCCCGCAGCGGCCGGGAGCTGTCGCTCAAGGCCGCGTCGGTGGGCGGCGGCCGCATTCGGGTCACCGAGATCGACGGGGTGCCCGCCGACTTCGGCGGCGACAGCAACACCCTGATCATCCACAACGAGGACACCCCCGGCTGCATCGCCGAGGTGACCATGTCGCTGGCGCTGCGGCGCATCAACATTGCGTCCATGCAGGTGTTCCGGGCGGCGGTGGGCCGCTACGCGGTCATGGTGCTGGAATGCGACTCCCACATCCCCCACACGCTGGAACAGCAGCTGGCCGTGATGCCGGGCCTGCTCAAGGTCACCTGCCTGAATGTGGACGAGCCGGAAGGAATGGAGGAATGAGCCGTGTCGTTTTTGTCCTGTGAAGAGATGCTGGCGGCCGCCCGCAGCCAGAAGATCACGCTGGCCGAAGCCGTGCTGCGCAGCGACCTAGAAGAGAGCCGCCTGACCGAGGAACAAAGCCGTGCGGCCATGCACCACCTGTGGCAGGTGATGCAGGCCACCAGCCGGGAGTACGACCCGGCCCAGCGAAGCCGCAGCGGGCTTTCCGGCGGCGATGCCGCCAAGGTGGAACAGGCTCACAAAGAAGGAAAGCTGCTGGGCGGCGATTACCTGTCCGCGGTGACCGCCGAGGCCCTCAAGACCGCCGAGTGCAACGCCTGCATGAAGCGGATCGTGGCAGCCCCCACGGCAGGCAGCTGCGGCGTGCTCCCGGCGGTGCTGCTGCCGCTGGCCTTTGTGTGGGCTGTGGTGCGGCATCTGTGCGCATTGCCCATGGTTCTGCGCCGCCGCACGGCAGGGGCAGCACTGCCTTGGCTGCTGCTGTTTGGCCTGTTGGCTATGGCAGCCCTGCGCTGCGGCATGATCGCCTTTGTTGAGGTTTCCAGCTTTGGCATTGGCACATCCACCATGTATCTTTCCACCGTGCACCCGCTGCTGCTGCTGTACACATACGGGTGCCTGATCTGCTACCGCAATAAAGGAGTCATCACCGAATGACGGATCTGTTGATTATTGGCGGCGGTGCGGCGGGCCTGATGGCCGCCGGTGCCGCCTGCGCACGGGGGCTGACCACCGCCGTGGTGGAACACAACCCCAAAGGCCCCGGCCAAAAGCTGCTGATTACCGGCAAGGGCCGCTGCAATGTGACCAATGATTGTGATGTGCGCGAGTTTTTGAACTATGTGCGCCATAACCCGCGCTTTTTGTACTCCGCGCTGTACGCATTCTCTCCGGCAAGCGCTATGGAACTGTTTGAATCCCTTGGCGTGCCGCTCAAAACGGAACGCGGCCGCCGGGTGTTCCCGCAGAGCGACCGTGCCGCCGATGTGCTGGCCGCCCTGCGCAGCTATGCCGCCGACGCAAAATTTGTGCATGGCAGCGCCAAAGAGCTGTTGATTGAGGATGGTCGCTGTGTTGGCGTGCGCACCTCGGATGGCAAAACCCACCGCGCAGCCCATGTTCTGGTTGCTACCGGCGGCACTAGTTACCCCGCCACCGGCAGCGATGGCTCCGGCTATAAGCTGGCACGGCAGGCGGGCCACACCATTGTGCCCTTGACCCTGCTGAAAGACGGCAAACCGCTGTTTACTGAGCAGGGCGAAGCACTTTTCACTCACTTTGGCATCTCCGGCCCACTGGTGCTTTCGGCTTCGACCTATATTGATGATGTGCAGCTGCACCGCTATATTGCAGAGTTTGACTTGAAGCCTGCCCTGGATGAAAAAACACTGTATGACCGCCTGACCCGCGACTTTGCGGCCCTTGGCGGCCACAGT
>ENA-OVGR01001935-OVGR01001935.1-human-gut-metagenome-genome-assembly--contig:-NODE-1935-length-15086-cov-10.760828_pt1 | contig 15086 bp, 10 predicted proteins | sample MGYA00237775_ERZ505429 | MGnify/ENA primary metagenome ERZ505429 (study PRJEB26158, sample SAMN06016345) | human gut metagenome | biome: human gut; feature: ankylosing spondylitis patient; material...
ACGGCGGCGCAGGGTACAAACTGCACCCTCAGCCCCGGAGGCGGGGCAGTGCCGGCGGCAAACCAGCTGTCTAAGTAGGCGCGCAGCGGTGCGGGCAGCCGGCTGCGCAACGGCGGGTACTGCACCAGCACCACCCGCCGCCCGGCAAGGGGGTCTTGCAGGGTAAAGCCGGTGTCGTGGTAGGCCTGTACCGGCACTGTTGCCCCCGCAATTTGCAGCACAGCGGCAAAGCAGCCCCGCTGCGGGCGGCCAAACACCGCCAGCAGCCCGCGCAACAGTCCGTACACCCCGGCGCAGCAGAGCAAAAGCTGCCCCGGGCGCACCGGTAAAAGCACGCTCAGGTTGTTGGCCTGTACCCCGGGCAGCACCACCGCGCCGCACAGCAGGCCGTTCAGCGCCGCATACCATCCGCACAGCCGGGCAAAGCTGCGCACCCCGGCCACGCCGTAGCACACCGCCACCACCCCGCAGCAGCTGGCGATTTTATATAGTACCGCCAGCGGGGCGGGCCACGGCGGGGCCAGCAGGACAAGGGTGCTGACCGCAGCCGCCGCGCTGCCCGCGCACAGCCGCAGCCCGGTGCAGCTGCGCCCGCATAAAAGCCCCGCGCCCAGCAGCAGCGCGGCGGCTGCGGCAAAGTTTACCAGCAGCAATTCGTCCACAAAAACAACTGTTTTCATTGCAAAGCACCGCCTTATGGTTCTGGTAGTCTATTTTTCACAAATTTGCGAAAAAACTTGTCACACCAGAAAAACCCGCATGAACAGTGCAGTTTTGCTACAAAAGCCGGGACGATGTTTCACAGTTTTTACACTTTTTTCAAAAAAGTACTTGAACATTTCTGGAAAGTGTGGTATATTATTGCCATCCTAATAAGGATTGAGCCGGAAACACCGGTTCGAAAATATTTTTTCTATTTTTGAAGGGAGTAATTCATTATGATGATGCCTGCAAATTTCTCTGCTGTGTCTGAGAACGAGATGACCTACGTTATGGGCGGTAGCGTTGCTGACTACCTGGCACCCGCTATGGGCGCTGCTCAGTGGCAGAACTTCCACAAGAACCTGATTACCATCGTTGGTAACAAGTACGTTCAGGGCTTCCTGGACAACACCGTTGGTGCTATGTTCAGCGGCACCTGGACCCCCGGCGACGGCCTGACCGGCTTCGGCGGCCAGTTCAGCACCATTTGGAAGAAGAACTACACCGATAATGTGACCGGTGAGTCCACTGGCGCTCAGAAGTTCGGCTACGGCGCTCTGGGCGTTGTGAACAGCGCTCTGAACGTTGTTGGCAACCTGGCTGCTATCTACAATCTGGGCTTCGGCACCGCTAAGAACATCGTCAGCGATACCAAGTTCAACTTTGTCTAAGTTTGACTCTTTGACAATGCTTGCGTGACTGTACCCCTAGGGGTGCAGGGAACATACTAGCATAATAACACCCCCGTAGGCTTATGCCTGCGGGGGTGTTTTTTTACCCCTTCAGTCTCGCTGCGCTCGCCAGCTCCCCCAAGGGGGCGCCTTTTGGCAATGCCGGAAAGTTTGCCGCTACCGCTGAAGCCGTCCCCTTGGACAGACTCTCCCCGGTCGGGGAGAGATGTCGCGTTAGCGACAGAGTGGGGAGCGGGTGGCTGCGAACGAAGTGAGCAGACGGAAGGGGTGCACTCCGGGAAGTCGCCAACTGGAAAAACGAGACTGAGAGGGTTTTCCCACGTTCACACTTCTTTTACCAGTCTGTTACTTTCCGTTTTATGCGGTTTGTGGTATACTATGGTCAACATGGGTCACCATGGCTACATTGAAACAGACAGGATGTGAAATCCTCTTATGAAAGATGGCTTTTTAAAGGCAGCTGCCTTTTCGCCCGCGCTGCGGGTGGCAGACTGCACCTATAATGCGCAGCAGGTGCTGGCGCAGCTGCAAGCTGCCGCGCAGCGGGGGGTAAAGCTGGCGGTTTTCCCGGAATTTTGCCTTACCGGCTACACCTGCGGCGACCTGTTTTTGCAGCGCACCTTGCAGCAGGGCGCACTGGATGCACTGGAGTGGCTGCTTGCGCAGACCCGCGCACTGGACACCGTAGTGCTAGTGGGCTTGCCGCTGCTGGTGCACGGCAAGCTGTACAACTGCGCTGCCGTGCTGTGCCGGGGGCAGCTGCTGGGTATCGTGCCCAAGACCTACCTGCCCAACTACGGCGAATTCTACGAAAAGCGGCAGTTCACCCCCGGCAGCACCGAGGTGCAGACGGTGACCGTCTGCGGGCAGCAGGTGCCCTTTGGCACGTCACTGCTGTTCCGCTGCCGCCAGATGCCCAGCTTTGTGCTGGGCGTGGAGCTGTGCGAGGATCTGTGGAGCGCGTTGCCGCCCTCTACCTTCCACGCGCTGGCGGGCGCTACCGTCATTGCAAACCTTTCTGCCAGCGATGAGACCGTGGGCAAGGCGGAGTACCGCCGCGCACTGGTGGCAAACCAGTCTGCCCGGCTGCTGTGCGGCTACCTGTACGCCTCGGCGGGGCACGGCGAAAGCACCACCGATATGGTGTTTGCCGGGCATGACCTCATTGCCGAGGATGGCAGCATCCTTGCCGAGACTGCGCCCTTTGCGGGCGACCACGCCGAGACCGAGCTGGATTGCCAGCGCATGGAAGCCGAGCGTGCCCGCAACACCAGCTTTGAGCACACTGCCGAGGGCTACGTCACGGTGGAATTTGACCTTACACCGGAAGAAACGGTGCTCACCCGCCGCATCGACCCCGCGCCCTTTGTGCCCAGTGACCCGCAGCGCCGCGCCGCCCGCTGCGAGCTGATTTTGAAGATGCAGGCCGACGGCCTTGCCAAACGGCTGGAGCACGCCCACGCTAAAACGGCGGTCATTGGCATTTCCGGCGGCTTGGACAGTTGCCTTGCCCTGCTGGTGGCAGTGCGCGCCATGAAGCAGCTGCACCGCCCCGCCGCCGATGTGCTGGCGGTGACCATGCCCTGCTTTGGCACCACCAAGCGCACCCGCAGCAACGCCGAAATTTTGTGCGGGGAGCTGGGCGTAAGCTTTCAGGAAATTCGCATCGCCGACACCGTGCGCAGCCACTTTGCCGATATCGGGCAGGACGAGACCGTGCTGGATGTCACCTTTGAGAACGGGCAGGCACGGGTGCGCACGCTGGAGCTGATGGACCTTGCCAACCGCACCGGCGGCCTTGTGGTGGGCACGGGTGACCTTTCGGAGCTGGCGCTGGGCTGGGCGACCTACAACGGCGACCACATGAGCATGTACGGCGTGAATGCCGGTGTGCCCAAAACGCTGGTGCGCTATCTGGTGCAGTACGAAGCTGAGACTGCTGCCACCGCTGCTTTGCACGATGTGCTGCTGGATATTCTGGCCACCCCGGTGTCGCCGGAGCTGCTGCCCGCCAAGGACGGCGAGATTGCACAGATCACCGAGGACTTGGTGGGCCCCTACGAGCTGCACGATTTTTACCTGTATTATGTGCTGCGCTGCGGTTTTGGCCCGGCAAAAATCTACCGGCTGGCAAAGGTGGCCTTTGCAGGCAGGGCAGAGTACACGGATGCCGTGCTGTACAAGTGGCTGCGCAACTTTTACTGGCGCTTTTTTGCTCAGCAGTTCAAGCGCAGCTGCCTGCCGGACGGCCCCAAGGTGGGCAGCGTGACCCTTTCGCCCCGCGGCGACTGGCGCATGCCCAGCGATGCCTGTGCCGCCCTCTGGCTCGCCGAACTGGAACAGCTTTCGATCAAGGACTGACACATGAAACACAAAAAACTGCTGACCAATCTTCTGTTTGCCGCCGTCGTTCTGGCCATTGCCGCCGTTCTGCTGCTGGTGCGCAGTGCACACAGCAGCGGTTCCAAGCTGCGGGCCGAACTGATCTACGGCGACAACAACACCACCATGAACCTTCCGCTGGACAAGAATGATACCTATGACGTGGACACCGGGTACTACACGGTGCACATCGAGATCAAGGACGGTACTGCCCGCTTTGTGGACTCCCCCTGCCCGGACCACATCTGTGAGAGCTTCGGCTGGCTGTCCAACGAAGACCAGACCGCCACCTGCCTGCCCGCCCGCGCGGTGCTGACCATCGTGCCGGCCGACTGAGCCTTGCGCTCAAAAGGAGATTTCCTATGAAGGATGATTCCAACCGTTCCCTGCGGCGTGTGAACCGCAAGAGCCGCAGTGCGGCAGACCGCACCGTGGAAGTGGACAGCTCCGCTTTTTTTGCGGAGGACCCGTCCCCCACACCGCCGCCCCGGAAAAAGCCCGGTTCTTCTGCCCCGCGCCGCAGCGGTGCCCCGGCACAGGCTGCCGCCGCCCGGCCCTCCGCTTTCGGCAGGATCCTGCTGCCGGTGCAGGGCATTCTCAGTGCAGCCTCGCTGGTACAGCTGTGGCGCACCCAGATGCTGCCCGTGCTGTATCTGGTCATTCTGGCCGCCCTGCTGTTCCTGCTCTGGCTGCTGGTCAAGCGCTGTCAGGAGTACAATGTGCCCGGAAAGGTGTCCCGGGTGTTCTCGGTGTTCCTGTGCGCCTGCATGGCGCTGGGCTGTGTCTGGGCCCAGCAGGGTCTGACCGCGCTGGACAACATGACCAACGGTCTGCTCACCGGTGCCGAGGCCAACAAGATCACCAAGGAGCCTTTCGTCATCTACCTCAGCGGCGTGGACACCCGTGGTGAACTGACCGAAAAAGCCCGCAGCGACGTGAACATTCTGGCTGTGGTGAACCCCCAGACCAAGCAGGTGGCACTGATCAACACGCCCCGCGACTACTATGTGGATCTGGCCGGCACCAACAGCAAGGACAAGCTGACCCACGCCGGTCTGTACGGTGTGGAGACCAGCATGGCCACATTGGGCAACCTCTATGGCATCAACGTGGACCACTACATCCGCATCAATTTTGCGGGCTTCATCAATATCGTGGACGCCCTGGGCGGCGTGGACGTATATTCCGACCAGGCCTTCACCTCAGTGGGCAGCCCCGGCTACTACGACCCCACCACCTTTGCCGAAGGCTGGAACCATCTGGACGGTAAGTCCGCCCTGGCCTTTGCCCGGGAGCGCCACGCCTTTGCCTCCGGCGATATCCAGCGCGGCATCAACCAGATGAAGGTCATCGACGCCATGCTGAACAAGATCAAGTCCCCTGCCCTGCTCATGGGCTTTTCCAAGATCATGGACGCCGCTTCGGACTGCTTTGTCACCGACTTTTCGCAGGATCAGATCAGTGCGCTGGTGCGCATGCAGCTGAGCGATTTTGCCAACTGGGACATCCAGAGCTACACCGTTACCGGCTCGTCCGGCACCAGCACTCAGTGCTATTCCGCCAAGGGCCAGAAGCTCTACGTCATGAAGCCGGATGAAGCCTCCGTCAGCAAGGCCAAAGAGATGATCGCGGTCGTGCTGGGCGGTGAGGGCGGTGAGGGCGGTGAGGGCACTGTGAGCGACACCACCCAGACCCCGGAAAAGACCGACATCTTTACCCCCACCACCGACCCGAACGCCGCTGCTTCCATTCCGGAAGAACCGGCGGAAAGCGTCATCGTGGAGGAGCCCGCCGAGAGCGTGCCGGAAGAGACCCCGGCCGAAACGCCTGCTGAGCAGCCTGCAGAACAGCCTGCCGACACCCAGCCCCAGGAGCCGGAGACTCCGGCCGACAGCGGCACCAGTGACGGCAGCACCGAAGCTCCGTCCATCTCCCTGCCCACGCAGGAAGAGGTGGAACAGGCCGCATCCTCGCTGTACAACGCAGCGTCCACCATTCTGGATGCCATCTACAATGCAGCGTCCCAGAACGACGCCGCCTGAGTTCCCACAACCGCAACGAGGCCCCGGAGGGCAGAACCTCCGGGGCCTCGTTTTTTCGTTGTCAGGATCTTATGCCTTGATCTCGTTCCACACGCTGTGGCCGTCCAGGCTGGAGGCATCCACGCCCAGATACTCGCAGATGGTCTGGGCAATGGTGCCGAAGCAGAGCTTCGTGCCCAGGTCCACACCGGGCTTCACGCCCTTGCCGCAGACCAGGTACGGCACATACTCGCGGGTATGGTCAGTGGTCTTGGTGTAGGAGGGGTCGCAGCCGTGGTCTGCGGTGATCATCAGCAGGTCGCCCTCCCGCATGCCGGGGATGAAGTCGGCCAGGAAGCGGTCGAACTCAGCGGCGGCAGCCGCGTAGCCTGCCACGTCGCGGCGGTGGCCGTACAGCATGTCAAAGTCCACCAGGTTCACAAAGGCCAGGCCCTCAAAGTCGCGGGTCTGCAGGGCCTTGGTGAAGGCAATGCCGTTGGTGTTGCCGGTGGTCTTGATCTTCTCGGTCACGCCCTCGCCATCAAAGATATCGAAGATCTTGCCCACGGCGATGACGTCCTTGCCGGCGTTCTTCAGCAGGTCCAGCATGGTGGCGCGGGGCGGCTTCAGGCTCAGGTCGTGGCGGTTGGTGGTGCGGTAGAAGGTATCGGCGGTGCGGCCCAGGAAGGGGCGGGCAATGACACGGCCCACGCCATACTCGCCTTTGAGCATCTCGCGGGCGATCTCGCAGTAACGGTACAGCTCGTGCACCGGCACCAGCTCTTCGTTGGCGGCCACCTGGAACACGCTGTCGGCACTGGTGTAGACGATGAGGGCGTTTTCCTTCATGGCCTGCTCGCCGTAGTCCTTCAGCACCTGGGTGCCGGAATAGGGCTTATTGCAGAGCACCTTGTGGCCGGTCTTTTCCTCAAACTCGTGGATGAGCTCTGCGGGGAAGCCCTCCGGGAAGGTGGGCAGCGGCTTCGGGCTCACCACACCGGCGATCTCCCAGTGGCCGATGGTGGTGTCCTTGCCCATGCTCTGCTCCTGCAGGCGGGCAAAGGAACCGGTGGGAGCGGCGGTCTTCTCCCCGGCGGTCACGCCGTCGATGTTGAACAGGCCCAGCTTTTGCAGGTTGGGGCAGTTGAAGTTGGGATGCTTTGCAATGGCTCCCAGCGTGTTGGTGCCCTCATCGCCAAAAGCGGCGGCATCCGGCTCGGCGCCGATGCCAAAGCTGTCGAGCACGATCAGAAAAACACGTTTTTCCATCTTGGTTTTCTCCATTTCTTCCGGGTCAGCCCGGATAAGTGACACTTTTACCTGCCACCATTATAAGCAAAAACAGGCCCGTTTTCAAGGGCTGTCTTTCCATGCTGCACAGCTGTCCTGACGGGCAGGATCTTAGCCATTTCTTTAACGATTTCTCTGTGCAAAATCCGCAAAATTACCGCGTCCCTGCGTCAAACATCTGTTCAAACCTCCCGGTATGCAAAAAAGTTGTATTCATCCTGAAATTTCACTTGCTCTCTTGTCAGAAAGCGATTATAATAGTAGTTGGTAAAGTTTTGGATTTTCACTTTACCGTACATTCCAACCCACAGCACGGGGAGTTTTCCCTGTTGGTCGTGTGCGCGGGCCGTTCTGCATGACAGCAGACAGCCTGCTGCAAAATAAATGAGAGAGTGAGAACGTAGACGGAGGTATTTTGAATGAGAAAAACGAAAATTATCTGCACCCTGGGCCCTTCCACCGACAAGGACGGCGTCCTGCGTGAACTGATCGCCAACGGCATGAATGTTGCCCGCTTCAACTTCTCCCATGGCTCCCACGAGGAGCACAAGGGCCGTCTGGACCTGCTCAAGTCCCTGCGCGAGGAGCTGGGCAAGCCCGTGGCTGCTCTGCTGGACACCAAAGGCCCTGAGATCCGCCTGAAGGACTTCAAGAACGGCACCGAGATGCTGGAAGCCGGCCAGACCTTCACCCTGACCACCCGCGATGTGGAGGGCACCAAGGAGATCTGCTCCATCACCTACAAGGATCTGCCTCAGGACGTGGCCCCCGGCGGCACCATCATGCTGGATGACGGCCTGATCAAACTGCAGATCCAGACCGTGAACGATACCGACATCGTCTGCACTGTGCTGAACAACGGCAAGATCAAGAACAAGAAGGGCGTCAACGTGCCCGGTGTGCATCTGTCCATGCCGTATATGAGCCAGCGCGATAAGGACGATATCATCTTCGGCATCGAGCAGGGCTTTGATTTCATCGCTGCTTCCTTTGTGCGCACTGCACAGGACGTGTACGAGATCCGCAACCTGCTGAACGAGTACGACTCCAACATCCGCATCATCGCTAAGATCGAGAACCGTGAGGGTGTGAACAACATCGACAGCATCTTGGCTGCCGCCGACGCCGTCATGGTGGCCCGCGGCGACCTGGGCGTCGAGATCGACTTTACCGAGCTGCCCGGCATCCAGAAGACCATCATCGACCGCTCCTTCTCTTTCGGCAAGCCCATCGTCACCGCTACCCAGATGCTGGACAGCATGATGGTGAACCCCCGCCCCACCCGTGCTGAGATCTCGGACGTGGCAAACGCCATCTACGACGGCACCTCTGCTATTATGCTGTCCGGTGAGACCGCTGCCGGTGCTTACCCCGTGGAGGCACTGAAGACCATGTCCGCCATCGCCGAGCGCACCGAGCAGGAGGGTCACTACCTGCGCGGCCGTCTGATGGAGCCCAACACCGGCAAGATCAGCGTTTCCGACGCTACCGCTCACGCCGCCTGCCTGACCGCCAAGGACGTGAACGCCGCTGCCATCGTCACCGTGTCCGAGTCCGGCACCACTGCCCGCCTGCTGAGCAAGTACCGCCCGCAGCAGCCCATCATCGCCTGCGTCATGAAGGAGCAGGTGCAGCGTCAGCTGTCCCTGAGCTGGGGCATCACCTCCCTGATGATGCCTCTGGCGCACAGCACCGACGAGCTGATCGAAATGTCCACCGCTCTGGCCAAGGAAAACGGCTTCCTGCACGACGGTGAGCTGGCCGTGGTGACCGCCGGCGTGCCCGTGGGCATTTCCGGCACCACCAACATGATCAAGATCCACATGGTGGGCAACTGCCTGGCCACCGGTGTGGGCGTCGGCCCGGAGAACGCCGAGGTGTCCAACGCCACCGGCAAGGCCTGCGTGTGCCGCACCCTGGACGAGGTGCGTGCCAAGTTCAAGCCCGGCATGGTGCTGGTGGTGCCCTCCACCAGCAACGAGATGCTGAACTATGTGCGCGACGCCGCCGCTCTGGTGGTGGAGGAGCCCGGCCTGAACAGCCATGCCGCCATTGCCGGCAAGGCTCTGCTCAAGCCCACCGTCGTGGGTGCCGTGGGTGCCACCTCTCACATCCGTGACGGCCTGATGATCGCTGTGGACTGCGCACACGGCAGCGTGCAGAGCCTGCAGGCCTGAGAAAGAGGGCGACACAATGGAACGCATTGCGAGCTTCTGTGTTGACCATACCAAGCTGGACCGGGGCATGTACCTGAGCCGTCAGGACGGCGACGTGCTCACTTGGGACATCCGCATGAAGAAGCCCAACCAGGGCGATTACCTGTCCACGGCCGCTGCCCACACGCTGGAGCACCTGTTTGCCACCTACGCACGCAATAGTGCCTTCCAGGATGGTGTGATCTATGTGGGCCCCATGGGCTGCCGCACCGGCTTTTACCTGCTGACCCGCGGCCTGACCCCTGCGCAGGCTTTGGAGCTGACCGTGGAGTCCTTCCGCTTTATGGCCGCCTTTGAGGGTGCCGTGCCCGGTGCCAGCGAAGTGGAGTGCGGCAACTACCGCGACATGGATCTGCCTGCCGCCAAGGCCGAGGCTGCTGCCATGCTGCCGGTTCTGGAAGCCCTGACCGCTGACCGTCTGCACTACTGAGCCTCTGTGCCGGAACTCTAGACAAACAACAAAACCCGGAACTTCCTGTCGAACAGGAAGTTCCGGGTTTTTGGTTTTGTTCGGTTTATTCGTCCGGGTCGCCGCGCTCGGGCATGGTGCGCAGCTCCCGCACCAGCATGGCGCGCAGCTGGTACTGATGCTGCTCGGCCGCAAGGTCGGCTCCGGCATGCAGCTCCACCTCCGGTGCCCGCCCATCGTCCGTGTACAGCGGCACCGTGACCACGGCCTGGGTGCCCTTTTCCGGGGCACACTCCACGCTCAGCCCCCAGCCCATGCGGCGGCAGCACTCGCGGCAAAGCAGCAGCCCCAGCTGAGCCCCGCCCAGAAAGCTGCGCCGGTTTTCCAGCCAGGCTTCCTGGCTGCCCTCCGGCAGACCGCAGCCATTGTCCCGCACAGTCAGCTGCCACATGGTCTCGCTGCGGCGCAGCAGGATCCTCACCGTGCCGCCCTCGCGGCAGGCACGCAGCGCGTTGGACAGCAGATGCAGACACAGCAGCTCCACATCATCCCGGTCAGCCAGCACACGGCAGGTCGTCCAGCCGCCGTAGTCCAGCTCCAGGGTGACTCCCAGCTGCGCACGCACCATGTCGGCCTGGGCCGCCACCTGCTGCAGCAGCTCGCACAGATCCAGCGGGTAAAGCTTAGGCGGCTGCCCGGCACGCAGAAATTCCAGCGCAGACAGCAGTTCGTTGACGGTCCGTTCCAGCTTGGCCGTGGCCGCGCTGATGTCGCTGACTGCCTGCAGGGACTGGGCGTCTGCCCCCACGCGGGCCAGATGCTGCTCCAGATACTCGCAGTTGCGCCCGATCAGCCCCAGCGAATGGAAGCAGGCATCCTCCACCGCCTGCTGCGGGATGGCCTGCGCCGTCAGCTCCTGCGCTGTATTCTGCTGTGCCTGCTCCATTGCTACCGCCTCCAAGACTGTGTGCGTTATTCCCTGCTCTTCTGCTGGATGAGATACCGTTTGATTGCATAGATCAGCTTACCCGTAGTGGGCTTTTCCGCTTCAAAGCCGCTTTCAGCCTTGAACTGCGTCCAGCCCTCGGCCGGTTTTGCTTCCAGCTGGTCGATCATGCGCCGGATGCCGCTGTCCACGGCCGAGACCGAAACACCGTACTGCTCACTGACCGCCTGCAGGATCTCCTTGCGGATGGCCAGCTTCTGCGAGGTGCCGTAGACCACGCCCACCGCACTGGTCAGATAGCTGCAATTGATGTCCGGGATGCGGATGCCCCAGCTGTGGTACAGCTGCTGGCACTGCTGCTCGGTGCGCTGCCACTGCTGGCCCGGCATCCGGTACAGCTCCCGCAGCAGGTTCTTGAGCTCCATGCGCTCCACGCAGCAACAGCTGCCGGAGTCCTCCATGCGCAGTGCCGAGCTGTTCTTGCGCCGGCCCTCGTCGAACAGCATCAGCAGCGGCTTGTGCTCCAGCTTGCGCAGTTCCATCATGAACTCGATGCTGCTCATATCCTCCATCTGGCTGCACAGCACCACGATGTCAAAATTGTGGCCCTGCTGCAGCTCCTGCAGCAGTTTGTGTCCGTTCAGAAAGCAGGTACAGGCCAGCACTGGGTTCTGTTCTTCCAGATAGTTTTTCTGTACCCGAAGCTCCTTGCGGTCATAGCTTGCAAGGGCGACCTGCAGCACATCTGCCGTCCGCTCATTGTCCACGCCACGCGCCGCCTTCCTGTTCGGTCTGCTGTGCCGCATCCAGCTCTGCCACCACGTCCTGCCAGATCTCCGGCTGAACGCCATTCTCACACAGATATTGCAAAACACGGTAGCCAAACTCCGGTGCAACGGCCATATACTTGCTGTCCATGCGCTGGCTGCTGCCGGTACGGCAAAGCGTCAGGCGACAGCCGGTTTCGCCGTCCGGGTCAAGGGAGTAAACCAGCGTATATGCCTGCTGCAACCCGGCGATGGCAGAAAACTGCCGGACCATGGGTGAAAACGTACGTTCCATAGAAATTCCTCCTTGCTACAAGGCATTGCGACGTTTTTAGTGCATTTCCTTGTTTTTCCTTTTTTATTGTATGGAGCAGGAAGGAACCATTCAACCCTGAAAAAGTGTCTAAAAGTGTCAGACTGTTTTTCTGTTCTATTTTGCGTCGTGTTGTTTTGCTTTCCGACGCTTTTGCAAATCATGTTGCCTGTGCCGCACCGTATTTTCATCGTTCCGGATGGTTTGCGCGGCTTTTTTCAGTACCCTTACAATAACACGAACGCCGCAGGATTGCAACCCCTGCCGCCGGGTTGGGAAACTTTTCCTCTCTGACCCGGCCAGAACAGAGAATTTCTGCTTCCGCTTCCGGAAACATTTTCTTTTCCATACACAGTTTTTTCATATAGATTTGCTAAAATCATCTCGATTCTTCTGTGCAGTCTGCGCGCCTTTTGGCCCGCAGCGGCACAGCTGTCCGTTCCTCACCTCTCCGGCCCCGGCCGGAACCTTTTCCCCAGAAAGGCACACACATGCTACAAATCAAACAGATCTGCAAACAGTACAAGACCGGCGATCTCGTGCAGAATGCGCTGAACAATGTCAGCCTGAACCTGCGTGATAACGAATTCGTCGCCATCCTCGGCCCCAGCGGCTCCGGCAAAACTACCCTGCTGAACATTATCGGCGGTCTGGACCGGTATGACAGCGGCGATTTGATCATCAACGGCATCTCCACCAAAAAGTACACCGACCGCGACTGGGACTCCTACCGCAACCACACCATCGGCTTTGTGTTCCAGAGCTACAACCTCATCCCCCACCAGACCGTGTTGGCCAACGTGGAGCTGGCCCTTACCATCTCCGGCATTTCCGGGGCCGAGCGCCGCCGCCGCGCCACCGAGGCACTGGAGAAAGTGGGTCTGGGCAACCAGTTGCACAAGCACCCCAGCGAGATGTCCGGCGGCCAGATGCAGCGTGTGGCCATTGCCCGTGCACTGGTGAACAACCCCGACATCCTGCTGGCCGACGAGCCCACCGGTGCTCTGGACAGTGAAACCAGCATCCAGGTCATGGAGCTGCTCAAGGAGGTGGCCCGGGACCGTCTGGTGGTCATGGTCACCCATAACCCGGAGCTGGCCGAGCGCTACGCCACCCGCATCGTGACCCTGAAGGACGGCGTCATCCGCTCCGACACCATGCCCTACGAGCCGGACACCCAGACCCTTGCGGCCCCCGTGCACAAGAACATGGGCCGCTCGTCCATGTCGGTGCTCACCTCGCTGACCCTCAGCTTCAACAACCTGCGCACCAAAAAAGCACGCACCCTGCTCACTGCCTTTGCCGGTTCCATCGGCATCATCGGCATTGCGCTGATCATCTCCCTGTCCACCGGTGTCAACAACTACATTGACGACATGGAGCGCTCCACCCTGTCGGAGTACCCGCTGCAGATCATGAGCAGCGGCATGGACTTTACTTCCATGCTCTCTTCCCGCGTTCCGTCGGACAGCTCCCAGAGCACCACTCAGGAAGAAGACATGGTGCCGGTGCGCCAGCTGCTCTCGCAGATGGTGTCGGGCATCACCACCAACGACCTCAAGTCCCTCAAGCAGTATCTGGAGACCACCGACACCACCGTTGCCGACAATGCCACCGCCGTGGAGTATGCCTATAATGTGTCGCCCCAGATCTACCGGCAGGACCCCGACGGCAGCATCCGGCAGGTGAACCCGGATTCCTCCCTGTCCTCGCTGGGCATCAGCTCCGAGACCTCTTCCAACAACATCATGTCCTCCATGATGAACACCAGTGTGTTCTCGGAACTGCCCCAGACCCCGGAGCTGTATGCATCCCAGTACGACGTCAAGGCCGGCCGCTGGCCGGAAGCCTACAACGAATGCGTGCTGGTGCTGGACGCCACCGGCAGCGTGACCGACTACGCCCTGTACGCGCTGGGCATGCGGGACAACGCCGAGCTGGACAAGATGATCCAGCAGTTTGCCCAGAACCAGAACGTAGACGTGCCGGATGACTTCAAGACCTATTCCTATTCCGATTTTCTAGGCAAGCAGTTCAAGCTCATCAACAGCTCCGACCGCTATGTCTACGACGAGACCTACAGCTTGTGGCGCGATAAATCCGATGAGACCGACTATATGAAGCAGGTGGTGGCCAACGGCACCGACCTGACCATCGTGGGCGTGGTGCAGCCCGCCGAGGATTCTTCTGCTGCCATGCTGTCCTCCGGCATCGGCTACACCCACGACCTCACCCTGCACGTCATCGAGCAGGCCAAATCCAGCGCCATCGTGCAGCAGCAGATGGCCGACCCCCAGATCAATGTGTTCACCGGCGAGGAGTTCGGTGCCGACAACAGCACTTCCTTCGATATGTCCTCCATGTTCTCGGTGGACACCGATACGCTGAAGAATGCCTTCCAGTTTGACACCAGTGCCCTGAAGTTTGACCTGAGCGGCGCCTTTGATCTGAGCGCCGGTTCCTTCGACCTCTCTTCCCTGCTGGACCCGGACAGCTTCTCACTGGACCTGGGCGACCTGCCGCAGCCGGACATGGATATGAGCAGCGTGTTTGAGAACATGGATCTGTCCATCTCCCCGGAGGCACTACAGGATATGATGCAGAAGATCCTGAACGGCTACAAGGACTATGTGGTGGGCAACGGCATCCTGAATCTGGACAAGATCAGCTTCTCCGCCTATATGCAGACCGAGCAGTTCCAGCAGCTGCTGGCCAGCTCCATGAGTGAACTGCTGGCCGACGCCAACCTGCAGGAGCAGTTCTCCGCCGCCATGCAGACCGTGATGGAGAGCTACTCTGCCCAGATCAGCCAGGCCCTGCAGAGCCAGCTGAGCACCGCCATGAATACGGCCATGCAGCAGATGGGCACCCGGATCAGCCAGCAGATGGAAAGCGCCATCCAGAAGAACATTGCCCAGCTGGGCAGCCAGATGGAAAACGCCCTGAAGATCGACGCCAGCGCCTTCCAGAATGCCATCCACATGAACATGACGCAGGAAGAGCTGGCTGAACTGATGAAGTCCTCCATGCTGTCCTCCACCTCCACCTACGACGGCAATCTGCAGAGCCTGGGCTACGCCGACCTCGATGACCCCAGCACCATTTCCATCTACCCGAAGGACTTTGACTGCAAGGCCCTGATCGTGGATGCACTGAACGCCTACAATGCCTCCGCCGAGGCAAATGGCGAGGATGACAAGGTGGTGCGCTACACCGATGTGGTGGGCACCCTGATGACCTCGGTGACCAAGATCATCAACATGATCAGCAACATGCTGGTGGCCTTTGTGTCCATCTCGCTGGTGGTGTCCTCCATCATGATCGGCGTCATCACCTATATCAGCGTGC
>ENA-OVGR01001939-OVGR01001939.1-human-gut-metagenome-genome-assembly--contig:-NODE-1939-length-15024-cov-3.715946_pt1 | contig 15024 bp, 17 predicted proteins | sample MGYA00237775_ERZ505429 | MGnify/ENA primary metagenome ERZ505429 (study PRJEB26158, sample SAMN06016345) | human gut metagenome | biome: human gut; feature: ankylosing spondylitis patient; material...
CATGGTATCAACCAAAAGTTTGAACGGAAGGGAAGAGCGGCCATGTTCAACCCCCAATTGGCCACCTTTGTCTGCGTGGCCGACTGCGGCAGCTTCACACAGGCCGCCGCGAAGCTCTATGCCTCTCAGCCCACCGTCAGCGCCCACATCCGGCAGCTGGAAGACGAGCTCCACGAGACGCTCTTTCTGCGCACGACGAAGAGCCTTGCCATCACCCCGCGCGGCCGCGAGCTCTACGACTACGCCGTGCACGTGCTTGATTTGCAGGAGCAGCTGATGCGCGCGTGGGCGCAGGACGAGCGCACCATCCGTCTCGGCGCGTCGACGATTCCCTCGAGCTGCATTCTGCCCGAGGTTCTGCCCGCGTTTCGCGCGCAGCACCCGGAGGCCGTGTTTTCGATTTTGCAAAGCGACAGCGACGGCGTCTTGCAGCAGCTTCGCGCGGGCCGCTTTGAACTCGGCTTCACAGGCGCGAAGGAGGAGGCGCAGGACGTGGTGTTTTCCTCGTTTTTTACCGACCGTATGGTGCTCATCACGCCGAATACTCCGCGTTACCAGCGGCTTTTGAAGGAAAAAATGCCTGTTCCGGCGCTTTTGGCGCAAGAGCCGCTTTTGCTTCGAGAGACGGGCAGCGGCAGCCAGAAATGCGCGGACGCGTTTTTGGAGGAAGCCGGGTTAGATCTCTCCACGCTTCGCGTCGCCGCCCGACTCAACGACCAGCAGAGCATCAAAAATTTAGTCGCCGCCGGGCTCGGCATTTCGATCATCTCCGGAAAGGCCGCGCAGGACGACTGCGAACGCGGGCGGCTTCTCTCGTTCCCGCTCCCGGGAAAAAGCGCGGGGCGGAGCTTGTATCTCGTCTGGCGCAAATCCGGCGCGCTCCATCCCCAGACGCTCGCCTTCATCGAATTTGTCCGGAACTTCTACGAAAACACCTGAATAGACCAAACCCTGATGCAATCGTGCGGCTGCATCAGGGCTTTTGTAATCTGTTACATCGAAATCAGGCCAAACGCGTTTGCGATGGAGCTGATGAGGATAATGGCCGCGAAGAACGGGCAGAGGAAGCGGATCATGGCATTAAAGACCTTTCTTCTGCGGAACGGGCGCCCGTCCAGCGTGACCTCCTGCGCAATGCGGTCAACACCGATGACGCGCGAGACGAGGATGCAGCTGGCGATGGCCGCGATGGGCATCATCACGGAGTTCGTCAGGAAATCAAAGAAATCAAGAATCTGCATTCCGATAATTTTTACGTTCGCCAATGGTCCATATCCCAGTGTGGAAAGACTTCCCAGAAGAAGCATTACAATGCCGACAATTACCGTTGCTTTCCGTCTTTCCCAGCCCAGTTCATCTTCAAAAGTCGATACTGCACTTTCCGTTAATGCAATAGAACTTGTTATTGCTGCAAACAGCACCAGTACAAAAAACAAAATTCCGACTCCGGTTCCAAGCCCCATGCTGTCAAATACTTTTGGAATCGTAATAAACATCAATGATGGCCCCGCCTGCAGTGTTTCCGGATTTCCACCGGAAAATGCAAAGACTGCCGGAATAATCATCAGCCCTGCCATCATGGCAATCGCTGTATCGAAGATTTCCACGTTCTTCGTGGACTCCTCAATAGAAACTTCCTTCTTCATATAAGAACCAAAAGTAATGAGAATTCCCATGGCAATGGACAGGGAATAAAACATCTGTCCCATGGCTGTTACTACCGTCATCCATGAAAAATTCTTTACATTTGGCACCAGGAAATATTTTACTCCTTCTAAAGCTCCGGGTCTTGTCACAGAATAAATCGTTATTAATATAGAAAGAACAACCAGCACCGGCATCATAAATCTGGATACCCGCTCAATACCATTCCGGACGCCGGCAAAGATAATCCCCAACGTAAATACTGCAAAAAAAGCAAAGCAGATTTCTGTGGAAAGTCCGCTGGAAATGAAATCGGAAAAATATCCATCCGATGCAAGTTTACTGCCATTTCCCCTGATATATTCCACCAGATATTTCATTACCCAGCCGCCAATTACAGAATAATATGGCACGATTAAAACCGGAATAATCGCATTTATCCAGCCACCGAAAGAGAGCCAGCGGGATTTTCCAAAGGTATGATATGCTCCCACCGGGCTCTTCTTCGTCATTCTTCCGATAGAAGTCTCCGCCATAATCATCGTATATCCAAAAGTCAGTGCAAGTATAATATAAATCAGCAGAAAGATTCCTCCCCCATACTTTGCCGCAAGATATGGGAATCTCCATATGTTTCCCAGTCCCACAGAAGCGCCTGCTGCTGATAATACAAACCCTATCTTCCCCGAAAATGTACTTCTTTTCTCATTCTGTGTCTTCATTTTGTTTTTTCTCCTAAACTCATAATTTCCATGACGCAAAGTTATAGAAATCATAACACAGTCTCATAGTTCCTGCAATATTCTTTCCTTTTTATCATGCTACCCCTTATTTCCCCCTATATTTCTGCATTATATCTCCATATATTTCATTTGTTTTTACAGTGCATTTCCATGTTTTTTCTTTGTTTTTGCACAATTTGTGTTTTTTCACAAATTTTTCACAATTTTATTAGCACTCACCTCTTGACAGTGCTAATAATTGGTGCTATAACGTAGTCAGAACAAAGGAGAGGAACAAAAAAAGAGTTCCTAAAACATCCCGGTTCCAAAGAAACAAGGTAAACAAGCATAGATAGATTTATTTAAAAAAGGAGAGATGACTTATGTTGATGCCTAGTATTTTTGGAGAGAATTTATTTGATGACTTCTTTGAGGATTTTCCATGGATGGACGATAACATGGATATGAAAAAAACTGAGAAAAAACTTTACGGTCGTAGAGCCGCACGTCTGATGAAGACAGATATCAAGGAACAAGATAATGGTTATGAACTGGTAATCGATTTACCTGGATTTAAGAAAGACGAAGTAAGTGCTTCCTTAGAGAACGGTTACCTGACCATCAGCGCTGCCAAAGGCCTGGATGAAAAAAATGAGGATAAGAAATCCGGCAGATATATCCGTAAGGAACGTTATTCCGGAGCCTGCAGCCGAAGCTTTTATGTGGGTGATGGCATTACCGAAGAGGATATCAAAGGCGAATTTAAACATGGTATTTTAAAACTCTTCGTTCCGAAGAAAGAAGCAAAACCTGCTGTGGAAGACCACAAGTACATCGCCATTGAAGGATAACAGAACTTTATATAGTATCTGATTCAGATTAAGAAAGGAAGCATGTTATTATGTCAGACAAAAATCCAAAACATCCATTAAAAAAGAAGAAAGTAAAAGCTAAAATTAATGTAGCCGACCATGAGGCTGTTGAGGAAGCCAGAGAAGCTCACAGAAGCAAGAAACATTATTACTAATTACAATAGACTATTTCAGGAGGAATGACTTATGTTAGTACCAAGTATTTTTTCAAACAACTTTGTAGATGATATATTCGATGATGTATTTCCATTCGGAGCTTACAATGCTCCTGCTGCAGACAACCGCGCTGCCATGAACACTGACGTTAAGGAATTTGACGACAGATATGAACTGGAATTTGAACTTCCAGGTTTTAAGAAAGAAGATATCCAGGCTGAGCTGAAAGACGGATACCTCATCGTCAATGCCAAACACCAGGACAACAAGGACGAAAAAGACAAAGATGGCAAATATATCCGTAAAGAACGTTACTATGGCTCTTACCAGCGTAGTTTCTATGTCGGAGATGGCGTTACTCAGGATGACATCAAAGGCGGTTTTGAAAATGGTATCCTGACTCTGACCGTTCCGAAGAAAGAAGTAAAACCTGCTGTGGAAGAAAAGAAATATATTTCCATTGAGGGATAATACCAGGATAATTAAAAGGAAAAAGGGGCGGTGTGAGTATTCACACCGCCTCTCCTTTTTATGTGAGAAACACGCTTTGCGTGTTTCTCGTAGTTTAGCTGACATTACTTTATCGTCGATGCCCGCTGTCTGATATTCTTATTAAAATTAATCACATTGTGATTATATTCTTCATCCATCAACTCGGAATGAATCATAAAATCTGCAGTTGCCTTATTATTTGCAATCGGGATGTCATATACCTGTGCAATACGAAGCAGCGCTTTTACATCCGGGTCATGAGGTGCTGCAGTAAGCGGATCTGAAAAGAAAATCACGAAATCTACTTTTCCCTCTACTATCTTAGCACCAATCTGCTGGTCTCCGCCCAGCGGACCGCTGTTATAGCCTTTTACCGGCAGTCCCGTCTGGTCTGTAATCATTTTTGCCGTTGTTCCGGTTCCACAAAGGAAATGCTTCTTTAAAATTTCTGCATTGTCTTTGCACCACTGGATCAGTTCTGCTTTCTTTCCATCATGGGCAATCAATGCAATATTTTTCTGTTTTCCGATTGTCAAAGTAAGAAAATCCGGTTCCATACTCATATTGTGTCTTCTCCTTTATTGTATTATTTTCCAACCATTTCATTTATCAAGTGAAAATCAACTCCTGATAAACAATTGCAGCTCGCCAATCACGCTTATATGTTGACTTGCTTACGCTCATTATAACATGACAGGATGATTCCAGACAATGTTTGGGTAGAAATCTTCATATAAAAAACGAGCACACCTAACAGTGTACTCGTTTTTTTCGTCGATGCGACAGGATTTGAACCTGCGACCTCTGCGTCCCGAACGCAGCGCTCTACCAAGCTGAGCCACGCATCGTTATTCAGTTCTTTCACACGCTCAACTATATTAGCATATATCACATTTTTTGTCCAGTAATATTTTTATTTTCTTTTCTACTTAATCGTTTTATGTTATACTTAAGTCAATCATAAGAACGGCTTTTACAATGCCGAAGCAACTTTTTTTACCAGAGAAAGGCACATTATGGAGAACAACCAGAGACCAACAATTGCAATTATGTTAGGTGACACCCAATCCAGCTACTCAGAAGACTTACTTCGAGGCTTCTATACCTGTGCCAGAGAAGAAGATATCAATATTATTTTTCTGATGGGACCTCAGATGCCACAATATTGTAAAGATATTTTATCCTGCAGTTTTGACGGGGACTATAATTATCAGTTTGATACGATTTATGATTATGTGCATTTTACCAAACCAGATGCACTCATTATTACCTATGGTTCTCTTTCTATTTTTAAAAGCAACCAGGTAAAGGCAGACTTTCTTTCCCATTATAAAGATATTCCATTTCTGATGTTAGAGGACACACCGGACGATTCTGACATTCCATACCTGATTGCTGACAACTACAACGGCATGCGGCAATGTATCGAACATCTTGTGAATGTCCATGGCTATCGTAAGATTGCTTTTGTAGCAGGACCAGCTAACAACAAGGACTCCAACGAACGGCTGAAAGCCTACCGTGATGTTATGGCGGAACATCAGCTTCCGGTCACGGATGATATGGTCGTCTATGGCAACTACTCAGAGCTTGTCACCGAGCAGGTGGAATATATCCTAGACCACAACCCGGAATTAGAGGCAATTGCTTTTGCAAATGATAATATGGCAAAGGCAGGATACCGCGTCTGTGCTGCAAGAGACCTTTTGGTGGGACATGACATTGCCATTACCGGTTTTGACGACATTGACCACGCAAAAACCATGGAGCCACCACTGACCAGTGTTTCCCACAGCAGCTTCCAGTTCAGCTACCAGGCATTACAGAATGCGCTTATGCTCTGTCAGGGAAAGAAGCCACAATCCTGCCGGATGTCAGCCATTTTTCACCAGAGAAGCTCCTGCGGCTGCCAGCTGCACACCCGCTTTACCACACTGCGTCATATCAGCATGGAGCAGCTGCACGATTTTATACACCAGCAGGTCGATGCTATGGCTGAGGAATTATTCTCTTCCATTTCATACGAAAAAGATCGTAATTACTATACCGAAGTTCTACATGCATATTTTGAAAATATATATGAAGAAATCTTTATCCGGAAGGGAACTGACTTCTCCAACGAGCCTCTGATTCGTTATCTGAGAAAGCTTACTGCATATCCCCATATTTCCGGAGAAATGCTCCTAGAGCAACTTACTTCATTACTCCGTACACTGATTAACTTCTCGGAGGAAGAACTGCTGCAGACACAGCTTTCCGGCATTTTATCCTTTACCCAGCAATACGTTCATTCTGCGGATGTCTTCCAGCTAGAAAAAGAAATCATGGATTCTAACCGGAAAGCCTGGTTTGTACCTTCCTTTACAAGAGATTTGATTAACTCCGGTGCCAATTTCAAAGAAACGATTACACATATCATGGAGCGGCTGCATCTGATGAATGTCAAAAGTTCCTTCTTTTTCTTCTTTGACAAACCGGTCATTCATCAGGAAAATGAGCTTGCAGAGTATCCGGACGAAATCTATCTGGCAGCATATTACCATGATGAAAAATCAGTCTACCATGAACCGGGCAAACGTCCAAAAGTAACGACTGCCAATGGATTTTCCAGTTTTCTTCCAAAGGAACACAGCCACTGCTATACATCATTTATCCTCTTTTCCGGAGATGAACAGTTCGGTCTGCTGCTTTGCGAAGTGGAACAGAAAGATATTTCCTTTATGCAGATTTGCAGCCTCCAGATTGGTGCACTCCTGCATTTTATCCAGTTAAATGCCAGCGAACGCCAGATTCAGAAAGAATTGCAGGATTCCATGAAAGTCATTCAGGAGCAGAACAGCATCTTAAGTTATATCTCTGAATATGACGATTTAAGCCAGCTTTTGAACCGCCGTGGATTTATGGAACGGGCATCCCATGCAATTGAATCCAATTCCGGCAAAAAAGCTTATCTTCTTTTTGGTGACTTGGATCACTTAAAGGAAATCAACGACTGCTTCTCCCATCTTGCCGGGGATTTTGCGTTACGCACAGTATCCGAACGGCTGCGTAAATGCCTGCCAAAGGATGCCATTACTGCAAGACTGGGCGGTGACGAATTTGTTTCCTTTATTTTAACCGATATACCGGATTTCAAGGAGCAGCTTTTAAAGAATCTGAAAGCAGAGAGCGATGCTTTTAATGCCGTATGCGATAAACCTTTTTATGTAGAAATCTCTGTCGGCATCTACGAATTCTATTGTAATCCGCAGATGAACTTAACAGACATTCTCAAGCACTCTGATGCAATCCTCTACGAGGAAAAGGTCAAACGGCGTGCAAGTATTAAAAAGTAGGCTATGTTTTTCTATAAGCTGTAAGAAACACACGCTATGAAAATAGCGGAAAAAAAGCCGGATGGTCAACCCATCCGGCTTTCTGAAACCGCTCTTTTATTCATCCATTCCCCATTTATCTTTCATGTACTCTTTTCCGAATCCAGAACCGATATTTTCATTGATTCTGATATTCGCCGCAATGATTGGATTTTATGCCTGCTTCGGACGTAGAATCAGAATTCCAATAAATATAACCATAGTAAGCACCCTCCCTGCGTCACTTTGTTTTTCCAAGTATAACATAAGCCACCCGGAATGTCATCTTTTTCTATTTCATATTCATAATAATCTCTCTTGCGACAGCTGCCTCTACCGGTGTTGCAAATACACCCTCTTCAAATTCCACGATTCCGCCAATTCCTTTTTCTACTACGAAACGAAGTTTTCCATCCCGGACTTTCTTGTCCGTATATAATTTCTTAACCAGCGCTTCTCTATCGATATATTCCGGAATCTCTACCGGCAGCTTCGCTTTCTCCAGCAGATTCTTCACTTCTGCCTTCTCTTCTTCTGTCATATAGCCAAGTCTGTGGGCAAGTTCCGTCTGTGCAATCATTCCAATGGAAAGTGCTTCCCCATGAAGTAGTTTATAATCACTGACTGTTTCTATGGCACGTCCTACGGTATGTCCAAGATTTAAGATTTCCCTTAAGCCCTGTTCTTTTTCATCCTTCATTACCACGGCATATTTTATCTGACAGTTCTTCTTTGCGATGTATTCACAGGCTTCTCTGTCTCCCGCGAAAATATCTTCCATATGTTTTTCCAGGAATTCAAACATTTCCTTATCTGCCATGCAGGCATGCTTGATTGTCTCTGCCATACCACTGGAGAGCTGCCGCTGTGGCAATGTCTTCCATGCAGCAATATCAAGATATACCTTCTCCGGCTGATTAAACAGCCCAATCAGATTCGTTGCCAATGGCGTATCTACTGCTGTCTTTCCTCCGACCGATGCATCTGCCGCCGCCAGAAGTGTCGTAGCATAATTAATAAATGGCACGCCTCTGCCATAGGTTCCTGCCAGAAATCCAGACAAATCCGTCACTACACCGCCGCCCACGGCAATGATGCAGCAGTCTCTCCGAAAGCCAGCCTCAAGCATGGCATCTTCTACTTCTTCCTTTGTCTTTCTGGTCTTACTGGTCTCTCCTGCCGCAAAGACAAATTCTTTTGCCTGATAACCTGCTTCCAGCAGCAGTTCCACAATGTGGTCTGCGTAAAGTTCCTTTACAATGCTATCTGTAATTACTGCAAACTTCTTAATCTTGCCAACCAGTCCATTTTTTAAATCATCAATTAATTTTTCCTGTAACTGGTAGCCAATCTCTATTTCATAGCTGTCATCTACTACTTTTTTTAATTCTACCTGAAATACGCTCATGTTTTCTCCGTTCTATCCTGTGTCTTGTAAATCTGCGTCTGTCTCAGATTTTTATTTCGTTTATTATACTATTTTGCTCTTTTCTCTACAACCACCGAAACTCTAATCGAAAGAAATTCCCAGTTTGTGAAATATCCTATTTCATGCCAGATGTTCCTCTATGTATGTAATATATGGCTTCTTATTTACCTTATCCTGATTTGCCACATACCAGTCATAAGCTTCTTTTAACCCATCCGCCAATGGCTTTGTTTCTTTCATAAGTGCAAGCTGTTTCCTGACATCCAGTGCATATTCATAATTATAAAAGCTGAAGTAATTGCGCTGTTCTTCCTCCGCTGGAACTTCCACAAACTCCGGCTGCTTTCCTGCCGCCTGATAGCACAGAGTTACCCAGTCACGAATGGATATGCTTTCTTTATTTCCAACATTGAAAATATGCTGCTTTGGTTGTTTTTCCACCAGAATATCTATAAATCTACACAAATCCTCCACATGAAAAAATTGCAGCTTCATGCCGCCCTCCTGTGGCAGATAAAATTTCCGGTTTTCCAATGCACAGTCAAATACAAAGGCTTCCCGGTATACATTATTCATCGGTCCATATAAATAAGGCGGTCTAAGGATATATGCCTTCGGATTTCTCTGCATCAGTGCTGTCTCAGCCGCTATTTTATTTGTTCCATATGCACCCCAGTGCACATTTTCTGCAAGCTGTATTTCTTCCGTAAATGGTGCCGGCGCATATTCCGGATATACGGCACTTGAACTTATAAGAACATAATCTTTGTAACTTTCCAATGCATTCAGCAAATCCGCTGCATCTTCCCCGGTATATGCCATATCAATTACCAGGTCAAAATGCAGTCCCTGCAGTGCATCACCGATTGCATGCCGGTCTGCCTGAATCAGTTTTACAGCCGCCGACTGCGGTCTGGTGTTTCGATTTAACACATAAACCTCATCACCTTTTGCCACATAATGCTCTGCAATAAACCGACTCACAAATACAGTGCCACCAGTTACCAAGATTTTTCTCATACTTCTCCTCCTTGTGCATGGGTTTTTATGAAATTTTTATTTTCCCCGCTCTAATGTTAAAACCATACATTCTTTGGATTCGGTAAATCCGCAGGCATGATACAAGGCTCTGCCACTCTCCGTTGTATCCAGACTCAGTTCTGTCACACCACGCAATTTGGCTTCATTTATCAGAAGTTCCATCATGTGGCGGGCAATTCCCTGTCCACGATAGTCCTTCTTCGTATATACATTCATAATATGTCCACGTTTTCCGGTAGGATGGACAAATGTCGGCATGACCTCAATATAGCTGACCGATGCACAGCCAACTACTTTTCTTCCATCCATTGCCAGAATTGTCGTCTGATTGCCATCTTCAAAATACAATCTGCTGCTGTCGACCAGATTATCCGGAAATGTATCATCCTCTGACAAATCATTTACTTCCCGCAGCATCTCCAGCCGGGTACTCATCAGATTCTCCATATCTCTTCGTGACGCATTCATATATGTTATCATAATCATTCCTCCAGGTCGCATTTTTTCTGTCTTCTTCGTACAGCAGTATCATATCACAGAACGGAGGAAATAATACTTAATTTTTTATGATTCTTTGATTTCCATATAAAATGTCACATTCTTACAATCATATCCTACGAACTTCAGTCGATTTTTTCCCTCTTTCAACTGAATAGAATAGGTAGTCAGTTCATTCACTTCAGAATCCGGCGTACATTCCACCACCGTTGACACATTTCCATCCTCATCAATCTGCACCAGCTTTGCTTTTCCTTCATCCAGCGTAAACACAAGCGTTATATCTACCCACGTCGCGCTGCTGCAATTCGCTTCCCAGAGTGTCTCCCTGCCATCGAATTTTCCAACGGTGTATGTCACATTATTTCCATAATTATTCAATACACTATTTGTTTTAGCATACCGGTCCCCACCCTCTGCTATCTGAATATCTGAATCGTACTGCTCTTTTGCAAATTTATTATTACAGCCAGTAAGCAATAGCCCCATAACTAAAATACATACTATGCCAAATCTTTTCATTTTCCCTGTAATCTTGTTTTTCATTCTATTTTTAATCTTCCTTTTCATTTACACTTCCTTTGCGTTCTCTCTTCTTTTCCGTTCACTCTTCCTCTTCATTCACTCTTCTCTATCACCGATTGCATGAACAACGCAGGCAAATCCCGCAACCATCGAAAATAAAATAGCTCCTCCCATTGAATTGTCCAAAAAATCCCCCATAAAGAAACCTACAATTCCCGCAAGTACCATAATACAAACTGCATCCACTGCTTTAAATTTTCTCATAAAAATACCTCCGTTTTTTGCGCTCTTCTTGTTTTTAACTTCTATTTACCCACAACAATTTACATATCATATTATACTTATTATTGTTTCGCATGTATATAGCTTATCTTTAGCTTTCTTTTATGAATTACTTTTTGACTTTCTTTTTTTAATGAAATAAAGACGAAGGGATTCAAAAATGCTGTTAAAAATAGATGAACGCCAAAATATCAACTCCACGATGTTGTTTTGCCGAACACTTTTAAACGTTATTCCCATGTTTCTTTCCTCCATGTCATAATTTTTAATACAATAACTATTGAAACAAAAGCTGAGAAAAAGAAATGCTACAATTAAAAAATGCAGTCATTCCTTTTTCTCTATACATTTATTCTGTTGTTTCAACCTCTTCCTGCGGTGTCACATCATATAGCCATACTCCTTTTTTCTCTTTCTTATTTAAATTCAATGTGTTTTTCGTTTTAGTTCGTGAATATCCTGTATATAGTTGTTCATCATCAGATTGTGACAACCATCCACAAGTCATCGGATAACCTTTGCTCAAAATCGGTTCATCATAGTATATGAATCCACTCATTGTAATTTCTCCCCCAATACTTATATTTACCTCTTCATGCACCTCTATCTCATATTCATTAAGTTCTTCTTCTGTTACATTCGACCAATCTTCGTAAAAAGTGTAAAATTTTACTTCTTTATTGATAGTCGTCCCGATTAATGAATTCAGCTCAGAATATATATCAGTATTCATAAATCCATATTTAGGAGAAACATTTGTTATCAATAACTCTATTTCTGATTCATACGAGTCCTTTTCCTCGTTAAAATTATCCTGATTAATAACACGATACAAACCAGACACTGTAATATCGTTCATAAGTTTACTATACCGTTTTTCTTCTTCTCCATATTTTACTTCTGGTTCATCATAGAAAATCATAAATTCATCATCCGTAAATATAATCTTGGAATCCTTTGAACTAGTATCATAATCCACTTCAAGATTGCCTAGTTTTACTGTTTCTGGTTGAAATCCACCATTTACAAGGTCATCCTTACTTGTCATTCTCCATTCACCTCTAAGAATATCCTGTGTAATAGTTGTTTCATCTGAAGTGCCTTTTTCAAATTCTTCAATTTGTTTCTCTAATTCTGACAATTCACTTTGTCCTTTGTCGGTAAAATCTGTTTCTGTTGTTTCTGTTGTTTTAGACACTTCTTGCTCATCCGTTTCTTTTTGTTGTTGCCCACAAGAAGTCAATATATTTCCTTTTGTCTCTGATTCATCTGCATTCACTCCATCTAAAGCCTTTTGTGCTTCAGCGGGTTCATTTTCCTGCTCATTTGACATGACTTCATGGCTAAATTCGAAGTAAACCTGATTGCAGTGGTAATCTGTACCATCAGTTTCATTGATTTCAACAATAATCAGCTTCAAAAGCCTTCTAAGTAACTGCTTTAATCTTATTTCCAGTTTGGAACACTTTAAATCTAGTAAAGAATAGGCTGCCTTAATTGCTATATTGGTTGTTGCATTTGTGTCCTTAAGTCCTGCTGTATTCACCCCCATTCCAAACCGGTAAATATTTTTTTCATCCAATTCAAGTTTTGCCTGTCTCGTCTGATATGGCACATCCACGGTCTTGACATCAACACCGCCGTCATCATCCACACCAATTATTTTTTTGTCTTCAGGTTGGTCTGCAATTCTTCCAAATTATCACCCTGAAAACCTTTCACCACATGAATAGGAGTATCAAAATCAATCAGGTTATTTGAAAGGCTGCTTACTATATTTGATATATCCCTAGAACGTAATGAATTGACCGTAAACAAGGCTTTAGCCCTTTGATGGCAATAATCCTTACTTTAAGGGTACAAAATCCGTAAATGGCAATCGTATAGTTCCCATACCACCATTTTTAATGAATTTATTTCAGAATACATAAAGGCCTTACCAGGAACCAATCTCTTCTATTCTGCCAATAATGAATATATGACTGCTTCTGCTTATAATAAGATGTGGTCTAATATTATTTCCAAAATGAATGTTGCTGCCAGTGGGTCAAATAAGATTAAAATAATAACCAGACTGACCGCGCATATCTTTCGGCATAATTACTGTGCAAACTTATGTTATCAGATGCCAAACATCAGTATTAAAAGAATTGCACAATTATTAGGTGATTCTGAGGAGATGGTTTTAGAGGTTTATAATCATGTTCTGGAACAGAAAGAAAACGTGCAGGAAGTAGTAAAAAATTCAATTAATTTTTGAAGATGAAGGGATTCAAAAATGCCCTTGAAGATGGGGTGAAGATGAATATTTAGGCTTACTTAGCACTACTTCCGATTACTCACAAAAATGGCGGAAATACTGTATTTATCAGCATTTCCGCCATTTTCAACGACTGAGACATCGGGGATTCGAACCCCGGACAACTTGATTAAAAGTCAAGTGCTCTACCAACTGAGCTAATATCCCATACATATTTAGTTCGATAAGTGCTCTTTCTGAATCCTTTTGGAATCCTTCAAGATACATCGCAGCTTAACTGGGCTAGTTGGATTCGAACCAACGTATGCAGCAGTCAAAGTGCTGTGCCTTACCGCTTGGCGATAGCCCATCAATTTTACAAAAGATGCTCTAACCATCGCATCAAGGTGGATACAGGGATTCGAACCCTGGGCCTCCAGAGCCACAATCTGGCGCGCTAACCAACTGCGCTATACCCACCATAAGATTCCGGCCATCAGGCGGTCTCTCTTCCCTCTCGGGAAAATGTGCTCGAAGGGATTCGAACCCCCGACCCACGGCTTAGAAGGCCGTTGCTCTATCCAGCTGAGCTACGAACACATATCTGTCTGTTAGCTACATCAGCGAACCGACGAAGCATATTGTAACTTATCCGACATCATTTGTCAACAGTTTTGTACTAATTTTTTGAAAAATAAATACAAAATCCAAGTTACACGTCGGGGTGACAGGATTCGAACCTGCGACCCCCTGGTCCCAAACCAGGTGCTCTAGCCAAGCTGAGCCACACCCCGAAGCTGCGTTATCGCGGATTTCCGCAACGCAGATGTTATTATAACCCAGAGATTTTCTATCTGTCAAGAGAGAAGTTTGAAGCATCACTGGCGAAGATAAGCAATCGTAAAATGCACCTTTCCCTCTCTGTCAATCTCCATGATCGCATAGGAAGGCTGGCGTCCCTCCTGTCTCGGATAGGACAGACTTCCCGGGTTCACGGCAATGATGTCATCATCAATATCAATCACCGGCCGATGGGTATGTCCGTACAGCACGATATCAACGCCCCGGTCAATGGCCTCTTTTTTGATGGTCTCATTTCCCATGGATACATAATAATTGTGTCCGTGGGTCACCCATACTTTGTAGGATCCGATATCCAGTGTGATCTCTCTGGGGAGATCCGAGAAAAAGTCATTGTTGCCCAGGACGATATAAACCGGGCATTCTGCCGCAGAAGAAAGTGCATACTCACTGCCCTCCGCATCTCCGCAGTGGATCACCATGTCCGGGTGGTGCATCTCCAGTACTTTGAAGTAATTCTCATTCTTTTTATGGGTATCACTTACGATCAGTATCTTCATATTTCTTCAGTTCCTCTTTCATCAGCTCCAATGCCTTACCTCTGTGACTGACCTGGTTCTTCTCTTCTTCTGTCAACTCCGCCGTACTCTTGCCGAATTCCGGTACGTAAAAAATAGGATCGTAACCGAATCCGTTGGTCCCCTTCTCTTCATATCCGATCCGCCCTTCGATGGTAGCTCTTGTGGTAAGTTCTCTGCCGTCCGGGAGCACTGCTGCAATGGCACAGACGAATCTGGCAGTACGCTTTTCCTCCGGCACTCCTTCCAGTCTCTGGATCAGATTTGCATTTTTTATGGAATACGGCGTATCCTCTCCCAGATATCTGGCAGAATAGATTCCAGGTTCCTTATTCAGGGCATCGATCTCCAGTCCGGAGTCATCCGCCATCACGATATCTTTCGTAAAAGCA
>ENA-OVGR01001959-OVGR01001959.1-human-gut-metagenome-genome-assembly--contig:-NODE-1959-length-14766-cov-4.282238_pt1 | contig 14766 bp, 16 predicted proteins | sample MGYA00237775_ERZ505429 | MGnify/ENA primary metagenome ERZ505429 (study PRJEB26158, sample SAMN06016345) | human gut metagenome | biome: human gut; feature: ankylosing spondylitis patient; material...
ATGGTGATGTGGTTGCCGTTGCCGCCGCCGTCATTTTCCCCAACTACAAATATGCCGCCCAGTTTCTCCGCAACAACCGCAGCCTGAAATATCAGCTGCTGCCGGTCAACTATGTCGGCGCCGTCATTTCCGCCGTCAAAATCGTCAGCCGCACGCATCACGAACCGGTTGCCGTCGGCCGTGACGCCGTCTTCCGTCCCTACTGGCAAAACGGCAAACCCGTGCTGATGGTTTTGGTCGTCGGCGAAACCGCCCGTGCGCAAAACTTTTCACTCGGCGGCTATCCCCGCGACACCAACCGCGACCTGCTGCCCTATGCCGGTGACCTGTTTTACTTTGCCAACACCGTTTCCTGCGGCACCTCGACCGCCGTTTCGCTGCCCTGCATGTTTTCCGCCGCCGGCAGAAGAGATTTCAAACCCGGCAGCGAAGTCTACACCGAAAACCTGCTTGACATTTTTGCCCGCACCGGCTATCGCGTCCTCTGGCGGGAAAACAACTCCGGCTGCAAAAACAACTGCAACCGGGTGGAAACCGAAACTTTTTGCCGCAACTATGCCTGCAAAGACGAAATTCTGCTGAAGGACTTCGTCGCCAGGGCAAACGCCCTGGCCGGAAACGCGCTGATCGTCCTCCACCAGCAGGGCAGCCACGGTCCCGCCTATTATCACCGTTATCCTGCGGCCTTTGAACGCTATGCGCCGGCCTGTCAAACCGAAGACCTGAGCCTTTGTCCGCAGTCGGAAATCGTCAACGCCTATGACAATTCGATCGCCTATACTTCCCATATTCTGGCCGAAACCGTACGGCGTCTGAAAGAACTTTCCGACCGCTACAACGTCATTATGCTCTACGTTTCCGACCACGGGGAATCGCTCGGCGAAAACGGCATTTACCTGCACGCCGCCCCCTATATGATCGCGCCGGAAGAGCAAACCCGCATCCCCATGCTGGTCTGGCTTGACCCGGACAATGCCGACGCCCTGCGGATCGACCGCGAATGCCTGCGCAAAAAAACAGCCGGCAGCTGGTCGCACGACAACGTCTTTCATACTCTGCTCGGCCTTGGCGGAATCGAAACTTCCGTATACAATCCTGCGCTCGACCTCATTTCCGGCTGCCGCAAAAAATAACCCCCCGGCTCTTTTCTTTGCCCGATGAGAACTTATATCACAAGGCAGGAAAGGAGAAACAAACATGAACCCGAGTTGCATTTATAACCGGCAGTCCAAAGCCGTGCGCGCCCTGTGGAACTTCCTCACCAGCCCGACCGGAGCGTTCCTCATCGCCGTTTCCGCCATTCTGATCGGCTATTACCAGTTTTACATCAGCCGGCCGATTCTGAAATATACAACCGAAACGACGGAAATATCTTCCGCCTCCGGCAGCGACGACTTCAAAATCCACATCAACGGCAAAGATTATCCCAAACTCTACAAAACCGCCGTAACGCTTTCCAACACCGGAGAAGACGCCCTTGCCGGCAGCGACGTTTCCTCCCTCGGACACGACCCGATTCGGATTCCGATTCCGCCGCGGGTAAAAATTCTTTATTACGGCATCAACAACGCGGAAACTTCAAGCGACGTTTCGGCCAAACTGATCAAAACCGACAACGCCATTGTCATTGAGTTCAACTACCTCAATCCGGACAACCAAATCACCGTCAACATGTACAGCGAAGACAATTACGACAAATTTGAAATTCTCGGTTCCGCCGTCAACGTCAACCGGATCACTCAGGCCTGGAGTCCCGAACAGACAAGAAAATTCATCATCGGCACCATCGCCGGCATCATTCTTTTCTACACTCTGTTCATTTACCTTTACGTCCGCCGGCACAAACCGCTGCCGCGGATTTAAACGCTTTTCCGCATTCTGCGGCACCCGCCCCGAAAGGAACTCCCCCGGCAGGGCCGGCAAAGGCTTCATACGCGCTTTGCCGCCCCGAACGCAACATTCAAAAATCTGCCGGGCGCGGTTTGTTTCCGATACAAAACGACAAAGGAATTTTTTATCCGCCACAAACAAAATGCAAAAAAACGCAAACAGAAAAGAGGAAAAAAAGAAAAGGAAAGTGAAAAAAAGCCGCAAAACTATGAAACCGTATGTCAGAGGCATTTTCCAAACACAAAAAAGCCTCCTTTAATCAGAACCATACAGCAAACGCGTTTTCCAAACACAAAAAAAGCCTCCTTTAAAGGGGGCTTTAATTTTTCAGGGAATGATCACAATTTCGATTTACGGTCAGGCCTTCGCTTTAATAAAGGCGCGTACCGTTCAAATCCATACCGACCACTTTGTTGGCGATGCCGCGCGGGTAACGAAGAGTTATTTCGTCGCCGGCATGAGGTTCGCCATACTCTTTGCTCAGTCCGAAGCGCATAATCCCGCCTGTTTCGTCTTTAGCGGTAATACACCATTTTTGATCGGACACACTTTTCACGTTTTGAACTAAAACTTTTACTTCCATGGTTATAATAATTAAAGATACGTTACAAACTATACAAAAAAGACAAAAAATTGTCAATATATTATACACTGATAAAAGCATTTTCTTTTAAAAATAGACATTTTTTCCGTAAAGCCTTATATTAAGCGGCATGAAAAAACAAGAACTGTCCGAATTGCTGCTGAAATGGTATAATGCGCACGGCCGCACGCTTCCCTGGCGGGTCAAAGGCGGCGCGCATCCGGATCCTTATGTCGTCCTCGTTTCCGAATTTATGCTGCAGCAGACAACGGTAAAAACCGTGCTTGACTATTTTCCCGGGTTTCTCAAACGTTTTCCGACGGCAGAAAGTCTGGCCGCCGCCGATCTGGAGGAAGTCTACCGTTACTGGCAGGGGTTCGGCTATTATACCCGCGCCCGTTCGTTGTATGCCACCGCGCAAACCGTTGTCAACGAGTTCGACGGCAAATTTCCCCAAAACCGGGAAGAAGTGCTGAAATTAAAAGGTATCGGCGCCTATACGGCGGCAAGCTTTCTCGCTCTCGCCTTCAACCTGCCGGAAACGGTCGTCGACGGCAACGTCATCCGCATCATCTGCCGGCTGCATCATTTGACCGCCCCGGTTGCCGAAATCGAAAACCTCATCCGCGAAAAAGCGGCCGCCCTCACCGATCGAAAGCATCCGGCAGACTACGCTTCGGCGATCATGGATCTGGGCGCCATGGTCTGCACGCCGAAAAATCCCCAATGCCTGCTCTGTCCCTGGCAGCACGAATGCTTGTCCCGCGGCCTGCCGGAACTCGAACGGATACCCAACCGCACCAAACCGGCCAAAAAGGAAAAAAACGGCAGCGTCTGCCTGATATTCAATGCCAAAGGAGAAATTTTGATCCGCAAACGTTCGGAAAAAGGGCTGCTTTCCGGCCTTCACGAATTTCCCTGGACGGACGAAGGCTCCCTGCCCTTTGACGGCCTGAACGACACCGGACTGAACGTTTTTCATGTTTTCACCCACATTCGTCTGAATCTGGAAATATACGTTTTGCACATAAATTCGGACATTCCGCCCGTTGCCGACGGTTTCTTTACCGCGATCGAAAAATTGTCGGATTACCCCTTTTCCACCCTGATGAAAAAGGTTTGCGCCAAAGCTCTGCCGGCTGCGGCAGCGGCGCCGGCCAAACCGGTCAAAAGTCAGAAAAAGGCTCATACAAAAACTCTGTCGGCCGCAGCCGACGACGAAAAAACACCGGTATAACCCCGCCTGCCCGACGGTTACTTCTCCAGATTCGCGCAAACAACATTAATCACTTTAAAACTCAAATCCTGTCCCAAAAGCTTCGCAAATCCGTCGATTGAAACGGCATCTCAACATCTGCCTGCTTAGGCAGGTATTCAAATCACAGGCATCCCAAGCCAAACCAGGGGGCCGAAACAGTTGCAAGCCTTACGGTTTGACCATGGCCAAAGGCGCGGACCGCGATTCCGCACCAAAACACTCAATCTCGCACAACCGCACGCTTTTTGCCAGGCAAATCATAAAAAAAGCGCTTTTCTCCGTTGCCGGAGAAAAACGCTTTTTTATCTTTTTCGAGAATGCTACTTCTCGGCAGCTTTCAAAGCTCGACTGAGCAGCTGCGGATTTGCCGCTACCAAAGCCTGCGCCTCTTCGTTCAGAGCCTCTTTCGGTTCATACTTGAAGATGCGTTCCCACATCATCGCTTCTCCCCGAGAGAAGAAGTAAACGATTGCTTCGGGAGAAAGATTAAAACCGGCATTATGATATATGTCATACTGCCAAATGTTCATCATCTTTTGCGCGGCCAGACAAAGTCCGTCGGTTTGGCTCAAAAACAGCCCCCACTCTCTTTGGCTGTTGCAGCCGGCGTTGTTACGCACCATCTGCCGCTGAGCAAAATAAGTCAGGGCTTCTTGTGTCAGTCCGGCAATATTGCGGCGAAACGCTTTGGAACGCTCGCTTTCCTTGTCCGAACCGGTTTCCTTTTCCATCGCAAACACCTTGCTTATCAGACGAGCCGACAGGCCGTAGCGTTCAACGCAGAAAAGGAAAAGATCACCGAATTGTGCTGACAACAGCATCTGCAGCATGGCTTCGGAAGGAGTCTTCTTTTCCAGATACTCCTTGATAAGCGCTGTTTCCCCGTTTACGGTCAGTAATTTAAACTGCTCGTCGTTCAGGGTAACGCCGGCCATGATAATCTCTTCTCTGATACTCCAGTCAACGATATTTTCTGCCCAAAGAAGATTTATCGCCTTCGCAGACATATGGTTTTTCACCAAGTCTACCCGTTCTTCTTTGCCGGCAAGTACCATTGATTTGAAATAACGGCACTGCAGCTTGTCGGAATAAAATTCCACGCCGCGTACGGCCATGAAATGTCTTTTCCAACGGAACGGCAAAAGGGCGACAAACGGCCCGTAAACAGCCTGCATAAAGTCCATATAAACGGGAAGATCCCAGTCATACAGACTGTCTGCAGCCTTTTTCGGCGCCAGCAGGCAGTAAGGAATGAAAATCAGCGGATTGAAGAAAATGAACGTTATCGCCAGCAAGGCAATAATCACCATTAATCCTTTCGCCGTGTTTTCACACACATTGCCCAGCCAGACCAAAACAGCCCATGCACAGCCCATGCTTTGTTTGCCACCGGATTTAACACTCTCGTTGTTTTTTGAAATTGTTGCCATAAGTTAAAATTTTAAATGGCGCCCAAGTCTCCGATCGGGATAAAATCATTAAGCTTTCCGGGAGACGATGCAAAAAGCATCCGGAAAACTGCCTATTTTCAGAGTTACTTCAAATTCGGCCGTAATTTTATCAATCGTCGCTTTGAGCAGAACTCAAAAAACAACAATCAAAAATAAACCTAATAATGAACATACGCTTAAATAAACATTTAAATGGTACCACTTTGTATAATTTTTGTCAAACAAATTTGCCGGAGCCAAAAGAAGGCCCCGCCTTGTCAAAAGCGGGGCGGCCACATCTTGCCGTCGCCGGTTTACGGCTTTCTGCAAAAAACATAAAAAAAGATACCGCCCGGCCTGGCCGAGACGGTATACAAAAAAGCCGGAAAAACGCATCCGCCTTCCGGTCACAGACTTACAACCCGACTAGGTTACGCGCGTAATCCGCCGCCCGGAACTCGTCCAAATCGTCGATTCCTTCGCCGACGCCCACATAATAAATCGGAGTCGGATTTTCACCGGCAATCGCCGCCACCACGCCGCCTTTCGCCGTTCCGTCCAGCTTGGTGACCACCAGCCCGGAAACCGGCACGCATTGTTTGAAAACCTCAACCTGCGAAAGCGCATTCTGCCCGGTAGTCGCGTCCAGCGTCAAAAGCGTTTCGTGCGGCACGTCGGGCACCACTTTTTGCATCACCCGCACGATCTTTCTCAACTCGTCCATCAAACCGCTTTTGTTTTGCAGCCGGCCGGCCGTATCGACAAACACCACGTCGTCGCCTTTTGCAACCGCTTCCTTCAGGCCGTCGAAACAAAGACCGGCGCTGTCACAGCCGTTTTCACCGGCAAAAACCCGCACTCCGGAACGCGTACCCCACACCTTCAGCTGCTCGACCGCCGCCGCGCGAAAGGTATCGGCGGCAATCAAAGACACCTGCAGCCCCTGCGCTTTCAGTTTGGTCGCAAGCTTGCCGATGGTAGTGGTTTTTCCGGCGCCGTTTACCCCCGCCATCAAAATCACAAACGGTTTTTTGCCTTCCGCAACCGCAAACTTCCGCTCACAGGGTCGCAAAAGCTTTTCCAGCTCCGCCGCCAGCTTTTCTCTGATCTCCTGCTCGGAAATTTCCTTGTCCTGCCTCATTTTGGAAAATTCGCCCACAATCGCGGCGGCGGTTCTCACTCCCATGTCGGAAGCAATCAGCAATTCCTCCAGCTCCTCCAGCGTTTCCGCATCAAGTTTCCTTTTGGTAAAAATGCCGCTGATACCGCCGCCGATTTTCTGCGACGACTTTTTTAATCCCAGTCCCAGTTTTTCCAGCCAGCTAATCATCAACCGCTTCTCCTTTCTCACGCAGAATTTTCGCCCTTTTCCGCCGCACTTCGACCGGCACCTGCGGCATCAGCGCCGCCGGCGTTCCCGGCCGTTCGGAATAAGGAAACACGTGCAGTCTGCCGATTCCCGCTTCTTCGACCAAACGTACGGTATTCATAAACGCCTCCTCGCTTTCGGTCGGAAAACCGCAGATAAAATCGGCGCCGAAGGTTGCTTCCGGCCGCACCGCGCGGATTTTGGCACACAGCCCGATCACCTCCTCGCGGCCGTGGCGGCGGCGCATTCTCTTCAAAATCGTATTGTCGCCCGACTGTACCGAAAGATGAAAATGAGGCCAGATATTCCGATACTTCCCGACCAGCGCCACAAATTCGTCGTCCACCGCCGCCGGATCCAGCGATCCGAATTGCAACGACGGCAGCGACGGAAAAGCTTCCAGAATCTTTTTCACCAACCCCGAAAAAGACGGCTTGTACGAACAGGCATCAACACCGGTCAGACAGATTTCCTCAAATCCTTTTTCCAGCAACACCCCGATCTGGCGCAGCACCTCGTCTTCGGGCACCGAACGGTTGTTACCGCGGGCAAACGGCACGATGCAATAGGTGCAGCGATGGTCGCAGCCCTGCTGAATCTGCACGAAAGCCCGCTGCCGTCCCTCAAAACCGGTAATCACAAAATCATCATATTTGTCATAGCTGAAAATGTCGCCGACAATCGTTTTTTCAATAATTTCACCGCGAATATATTTTTCCAGCTCCGCCTTTTCCCGGTTGCCGAGCACCAAGTCCACTTCCGGCATGCGGGCAAAAGATTTCGGATTGATCTGCGCGGCACAGCCGGTAACCACTATTTTGGCGTCCGGATTTTCCCGCCGCAGCTTGCGCACCGTCTGTCGGCACTGACGTTCGGCCTCACGGGTTACCGCACAGGTGTTGACAATTATCAGCCGTTCTGTCCCGGCAAATTTTTCCTTTAGAATTTCAGACTCATAGCTGTTGATCCGGCAGCCGAGCGTCACCACTTCAACCATCTTGATTTTTCCTTAAATATTTGCTTGGAATATAAGGAAAAAAACGCCGCTTGGCAAGAGCAAAAAGGAAACTCCCGGCAAAACCGGCCGCTTTCATTTCTCCGCACCACCGCGGTCACTTCTGCTGCCGTCATCCGATACCCGAACACAAAGCCCCCGCCGCCGACGACAATACACACCCCACAAAAACCTCACGGCCCGGTCAAACAGCACCGACCGATGCCCGAACACAAAAAACCCGCTGCCGCTCCGAACACCGCCGGCCGTTTCCGCTTTCTCTAAAAAAACCGCAGCGCTGCCTAAATGCCATAGTTCAGCGCCAACCACCGCCGGCCGGCGCACAACACCACCTCACACAACCTAACCCGAATATCTCCGGCCGCCGCTTTACGGCATTTTTCGCTCTTCGATGTCTTTAAAGTACTGCACGCTGTCGGATTTCAGTTCGCTCACTGCCGGCTCGTCACAGACAATGATCCCGTAGCGGTGCATTTGCAGAATGCTGACCGGCCACATATGGTTGACCCCGCATTCGATCGCATGATGCAGCGCCCGCGCCTTCTTCGCCCCGGTGGCCATGATCATCACTTCTTCCGCATCCATAATCGTCCCCACGCCGACGGTTAAAGCCATCGTCGGCACCCGGCTTTCGTCATTGTCAAAAAAGCGGGAGTTGGCCTTAATCGTGTCGCGGGTCAGCGTTTTTACGCGGGTGCGGGAAGCAAGCGACGAGGCCGGTTCGTTAAAGGCGATATGTCCGTCCTCGCCGACACCGCCGACAAACAGATGAATTTTGCCGTATTTGCGTATTTTTTCCTCATATTCGGCACATTCCCTGCCGAAATCGCGGGTCATGCCGTTCAACAGATTGACGTTTTCCGGCCTGATGTCAATATGCTTGAAAAAATTCTCTTCCATAAAATAATGATAGCTCTGCGGATGCGCCGGCGGCAGACCGATATATTCGTCCATATTGAAAGTTACCACGTTGGCAAACGAAAGTTTGCCCTCTTTCACCATTTCGATCAAAAGCCGGTACATGCCGAGCGGCGTCGACCCGGTCGGCAGTCCGAGCACGAAGGGCTTGTCCTTAGTCGGCCGAAAAGCCTTGATTTTGTAGGCCACATAATTGGCCGCCCACAAAGAACAGTCGTCATAATCTTTTTTGATAATCACTCTCATGCTTTTTTCTCCCGTACGAACTTGCCGCCGATCATGGTATCGACCAGGTTGAAGTTCTTGTCCATAATGTTTAAGTCCGCCGCATAACCGGGAACAATCATTCCCCTGTCGCTTTGTTTCATAATCCGCGCCGGATTGGCCGACGCCATCCGCACCGCGTCTTCCGGCTGCACGCCGTATTCGATCAGATTGCGAAAACCGTCAAGCATGGTAATGCCCGACCCGATGATCACATCGTCGGCCTTGCGCTTGAAACATCTGTCAAAGTAAAAATCGGCATCCGCCGGCGGCGCGGCCCGGGCATATTTCAGGGCATCGGTAACCAGCACCAGCTTATCGGCCGTTTTGTTCTGCATCAGAAGCCTGATCAGGTTGGGATTGGTATGCACGCCGTCGCCTATGAACTCGCAGGAAATTTCCCGGTGGATCAGCCCGGCACCGACCACTCCCGGTTCCCGGTGATGCAGCGGCCGCATGGCGTTGAACATATGGGTCAGGTGCATAATGTTCACCTGCATGCCCTCAATCATCTGCTCATAGGTGGCGTCAGTATGCCCGGCCTGCAAAATGATGCCCCGTTCAATGCAGTAAAGCGCCAGCTCCCGCATGTTTTTCAATTCCGGCGCCACCGTCATATTGATGATTTTGCCGTCCGCGGCCTTATAAATCCGTTCCATCAGAGCCAAATCAACCGGCGAAATTCCTTCGGCCGGCTGTCCGCCGATCCGCGCCGGCGACAAAAACGGCCCTTCGAGGTGGATTCCCAAAATCCGCGCGCCTTTTTCCCGTCCCATCGCTTTTAAAACGGCCCTGATCTTCATCATCAGTTCCGCCTCCGGCGTAGCGCTGATGGTCGGGATAAAGGAAGTAACGCCGAAACCGGACAGAAACTCCGACAGCCCGAGGATCGATTCCGCCGTCATATCGTCGGTGCTGAAACCGCCGCTGCCGTGAATATGGGTATCGATAAAACCCGGAACGATATTTGCCCCGAGCATATCGATAACCCTCACTTTGGGAGAAAACTCTTTTTGCCGGAATCTTTTTTCGTTGTAAACGTCGGCAATTCGGCCGCCTTTAACATAAACCGCACAATTTTTCATCACCGAAAAGCCGGTATAAACGGTTGCGTTATGCAGACATACGGCGCCTTCCATGCCCTGAACACTCCATAATTCTTATGCTTTGCATTATGCCCCGCAAAAGAATTTTTGTAAAGCTTTAAAACCAGGAAAACTGTCTTTTGCTTTCCGCCTTCCCCGCGGCCGCCATCGTCTCCGGCTGATCCGTTCCGCGGTTCCGGCTGTTTTCTGACGTTTAATTTGCCCTGTGTTAACCGTCTCGGTTTTAACGGCTGCACATTTTACATGCCATAAACGCAACAAACAGCCGGATATATAAACATATTTTACAACAAAAAAAGGCTGCCTATTGACAGGCAGCCCTTTTTCAGTCAACAAAGCTTTTCTCGATTTTTCAAAGCTTTTTCCACTCACGGCAGAATTCTTCCAGCTTTCCGTTGAAAACCATCGGCAGCAGCAACAACAACATAACCGACAGTATTGCGACAATAGGAATGATAAAACTCCAAATGCCTACTTCCGCAAACAAACCGACCACCGCCAAAACGACGTAAAACACGGCCAGAACCGTCAGAAGTCGGGAAACACGCTTATACCAGATTTTCCATACGGGAGAATCCGCTGTGCCGAAATACACAAGTACGCCGATAAGCAAAAGAAATATCAAAGCGCACAAAAAGTAAACAAAAGCAATAATAAAATTCATAGATTTAAGTTTTAATAATTTCCGATTGACACAAATTCAAACATAAAAAACGACAAAAAACAACTTCTTTTTTCAAAAACCTGCCGCTCCGCCTTTTCCATGACGCTTTTCTTCAAAAAAACGGCAAAGAACGATTGCAAATAAAAATTCCGTCGCTACATAAAAAAACGGCATTGCCATGAAGGAGCAAAAATCATGAAAAAACTATTCTTTTCCGTTATCTGCGCCGTCTTCGCCTGTTTTGCCGCCCGGGCGCAAAATACCGAATACCGGCTGAGCACTCACATTCTTGACATCGGCACAGGCATGCCGGCGCCAAACGTCGCCGTCAAATTGTTCGGACAGTCCGCCGGCGGAGAATGGACGGAAATCGCTGACGGAATCACCGATTCAAACGGCCGAATTGCCGATTTTCTCCCTTCGGACCAAAACAATTCGGGAATATTCAAACTCCGTTTTGCCACAAGCGACTATTTCGCCCGGCAAAAACAAAACTCCGTCTACCCTTATATAGAGGTCGTCTTCAAAATCGAAAACAACGACCGCCATTACCATATTCCGATCACCGTATCGGCCAACGGTTATTCGACTTATCTCGGGAACTGAAATCCCGTCCGAACTTCAATCTGCCATAAAATCAGGATGGCTTCTGACACCGCCCGTTGCCGACAAGATATGAAAACTTCAACAAAAATTCCCGATCCCGTACCTTTCGTTTTTTGCACGTTTTGCTTTTTCCGCTTTATTGAGGAGAATTGCCTGTCAGCCGTTTTCTTCCCCAGGCAATTAATAACGAACACGGGATTCCCCAATTACAAAACATATTAAACATATCCGCAACCTTGTTAACAGTTTCATCAGACCATTCATACACGGTGGCGGCAGGCGGCAGAAAAACAATACCGGCAATCATAAAATACGGCACCCATCCAAACGAAACCAAATAATACGACAGCACCGGATATTGCCTAAAAGCATGGCTAATCACAGACGGGACCTTGTTAAAAAAGAGAAAAAACAACAAAATAACAAAAACTCCGGTCAACAAAAAAGAAAAGCTTTTTGCGATCGGATTTTGAAAATAAGCCGGAGGATAACTCAAAACAGTATATACCCCGCCTGCAAACAATGCTTCTTGTGAATACAGTTTCATAACTAACACACCTTGTTTTCTTTGAAAATTGCCCCTTGTTTTGGTAACTTTGTTTATAAGCGGTCACACCGTACGCCACCCCCACGGTTCCCGCTGACTGTATTAAAAACTTTTCTCTTCACATTCCGCTTTAATATTATGAATATATTTTCTTACGGCTTCCCTTATATAATAAGTTGCTTCCGCTTCAGCGCTTTCACTATACACTGCGGCCATATGATTCTCGGCGGCAAAATCACTTGCCAGCATATTATCGTAAAAATAATCATAGATTGATTTGGTCAAATTTTTAAAATGCGCTTTAACTTGTTTATTATTTTTAACATAAAAATTGTCAAAAAGCTTGTCTGCAACATCAATCATACATCTGGCACTGGCACGATGAGCCTGAATCAAAGCTTCCGATGAAACAACATCGTAATTTCCTTTACAATCATCAAGCTCCTTTTCCAAACGGGCAATAACCGTTGCATTCTCATTTTCACAGTGTTTCTCATAAGCAAACGCTTGAAAGGAAAACAGACAACATAAAAGCAATATATTTTTCATTTTATCCCCTTGCTACATACCATTATAATACATTCGATACTTTTTATTCAGGTAATACTCAAGTTTTGATTTGTATAATTTATCAAAATCTCTTTGATTACTGTAATGATTTGCCGCACGATTATACCAACTTTTCAAGTTGTTTATATTTTGGGGCTTTGCATCTACCGTATTAAAATAACTGTTCATTCTTTTTTGAAGAAATAAATCATTAATCTTAACAGCTTCATCATCTGATAAATTATTAATTTTTTCAGCTAAGCAGTCAGAAATAACCATATTGCGGGGAAGAGCAGTATTAAAATACTCATTGACAGTATCAGCCAACAATTTTCCCGTATTTGTTCCCTGATTAATTTCTCCGTCAAAAACACTTCGTGCTATCATCAAATTTTGCAGAGCTTTAATGTTATAAGCCTGATAGAATCTTTCATTCAATATTTGCCTTGCCTGTTGATGTGTCAAATCTCTGACATCTGCTGGAAAACCAATTCCTTTTTTTAATGAACTTTTCCAATGGTTATACTCATCTAAAGTAGCCTGAGTAACCGCAAAATTGGTAGGACCACCACTGTCATTTGTTCTGTTACTGTACCCGCCCTCAATTTGATGCGTATTTTTCTGCCGTCATCCCCCCAATAAACATCATCAAACGTAATTTGTGATTTAACACCTGCGTCACTTATCATGTTGTTCACATTATTCTGAGCTAACCGGACAATCAAAGCTGCCGGCGATGTTTCCGGATATAATCTTTTAACACGATCCGATGTTTTAGTCTCAAACGAGGAAATAAAATCATTTCTGCTTTGCGTCGGCATCATCATCGCCCGCTTTTGAGCGGCGTTTTGAATACTTGTATCCGGAACAGGGGTAAATTGTCTTTTTTTGATGTTATTTTCTATATTTGATCTGCCGAAACCGTAATTATCGGCGGAATTTTCCCAAAAGCCTGTGCCAAGCCGCGGATAATTTTCATCAAGCCCTTGCCGGTTAAAGTTTTCGAAAAGTTCCTGCTCTCTTTCTTTTCTCGCCGTCTGATACAACAATTCGTCACGGAGGCTGAAACCGCTGTGATCAACACCATAGCCGTCCGTCTGATCGTCTTGATTAAAATATCCTGACCGCGACTGATATCGCGGATACATATCCATATATTTTCCCCTTTTGATTGTCAATATACATATAATGTATCATTTTTTTTACAAAAAATGCAATCATTATTTGTTTTGTTGAGGATAACAATTTTTAGAAAGACTTTCATCTCTCCTCCCGCCAACGAAAACTTTGTTTTCAGCTAAATACCACATGTATCAAAATGAAAAATTCACAACATCTCCAGACGCACAACCGATGACAAAATTTCACATATGCCCCAAAACAAAATCAACACCCCTGCCGGCCAAACCGGCCGAGCACCCGTATCCCGCCTCACCCGGTCAAAGGTCCCCGTATTCCGGCAGATTCCCATATCCGGCTCGCCTCGACTGCAATCCTCCGTCAAATCGGGATAATTTGGGATATTACCGACTGCTGACAAAAACAGTAAAATTCTATTTAAGCCACTCTTCTATGAAATTAAAACAGGCTTGTATCCACGGAATTAAAAATATAAATTTTGCAATCTTAGGATGATTTTTAATATTACTTGTTGCTAACAAAAATATTAAAACATCAACAAAAATTCCCAATTTCTGACTTTCTACATACACTTCCCGATTAATATAATTCCACGAATCAAGCGTTGCCACAGATCCAAAAAGAGGGTCATCTTCAGCGGGTGGATTAAAATAATCCACCATCACCCAAAAAAAATAAAATCCATAAAATCCTATATACCACACAAACGGTTTTAACAACTGCATAACAGATAAAACATATGCTTTTGCTTTTTTGTGCATTTTACTTTCTCCAATTTTACCAATTTTCTCGGATATATCTCACATAAACAGGAACAGATTCCTGACATCCATCTAAAAAATCACTCAACCTGCCGGTTTGCCATGGAATATCAATACATCCTGCAGATCCTTTGCTCAAACCGCCATGAATCGTAAAACCGTCTCTTCCGTAGGTATGTGTTTCAGGATCCGGTTCCAACCACACTCGTCTCATTCCCCATGCAGGCAGAGATCCCTTCCATTTCCCTCTGTTTACATTTAATATTCCTGTTGCCAAGCCGATTATTGCGTCTGATACTCCTATATTTTGTCTTTGATCTTGATTTGCATAATATATCCCTTCAGGAATAGGCCCCTTATAAGCAACATTTTGAAACTTTTTTGCCTGATAATTTTTATCACCGGAAAGAGCATCAAGAATATCTATTGTTTTATTGTCTTTTAACAATTCTAATTTCGATCCGTTAAACATCATACTGCAATTTTGATCATTAGGATCCGCCGGCGATGTTTCCGGATATAATCTTTTAACACGATCCGATGTCTCAAATGAGGGAGCAAAATCATTTCCGCTTTGCGTCGGCATCATCATCGCCCGCTTTTGAGCGGCATTTTGAATACTTGTATCCGGAACAGGGGTAAATTGTCTTTTTTTGATGTTATTTT
>ENA-OVGR01001961-OVGR01001961.1-human-gut-metagenome-genome-assembly--contig:-NODE-1961-length-14758-cov-5.874923_pt1 | contig 14758 bp, 14 predicted proteins | sample MGYA00237775_ERZ505429 | MGnify/ENA primary metagenome ERZ505429 (study PRJEB26158, sample SAMN06016345) | human gut metagenome | biome: human gut; feature: ankylosing spondylitis patient; material...
GGCAGGCCGCCGGCCATCAGGGCCTTGCACAGGGGCAGGGCCTCATCCACGCTGTTGAAAGCAATGACCGGAATAATGCCGATCTCGTAAACACGCTGCAAAACAGAATTCATAGCAATTCTCCTTCACTGATTGTGTGCGGCAGTCCGGCGCAGTATGCGCAGTGATGCCCGCACTTGGTTACTTTTATTATAAACGCAGCGGCGGCGGGCGTCAATCGGGCGAAAATGTGAAAGAAAGCGCACGATTTTTGACGCATCCGCCTAGGATTCCGCTATTCGGAAAAGAGCTTGAAAAATCGGGCAAACTCTGCTATAATCGTTCCATAATGTGGAACGGCAGGCGCAGTTTGTCTGCCGTGCAAAATTATGAAATTTTTGTTAAATTTCATCGGGAGGCCGGGATCATGGCAGAAAAAAGCGGCGTACAAAGCGTGGAGCGCATCTTTCAGCTCATTGAGCATCTGGCGGCGCACCCCACGGGGGTCAGTCTGCAAAGGCTGGCAGAGGAGACCGGGCTGGCCAAAAGCACGGTCCACCGTCTGCTGGCCAGTCTGGTCGGGCTTGGCTACGTCGTGCAGGACGAGGAAAACGGCCATTACCGGCTGACCTTAAAAATGTTTGAGCTGTCCAGCGGTATCGTCAACAGCATGGAGATCATGGACGTGGCCAAGGCGCATCTGGAGCGGCTGAGCCAGCGCACCGGCGAGGCCGTGCATCTCGTCATCCGCGACGGGCGGGACATCGTCTACATTTATAAGACCGAGAGCGGCCCGATGCGGATGTCGAGCCGTGTCGGTCTGCGCAGTCCGCTGTACTGCACGGGCGTCGGTAAGGCGATTCTGGCGACGCTGCCCGGCGACGACTGCACGTCGGCCATATGCATCACCTGGATGGAGTCGATCACCATCAGCTGCGGCTTTTCTTCATCGGCGATCTGACAGATCTGCTCAATGCTGGTTTCCGAGAGCATGTTCAGGTTGGCCGTTGGCAACCCGAGACGATGGGCGCGCATCGCCACCTGCTGCAGGGACTCCTCCCCGGTGACGTACAGGGTTTTCATCCCTTCCGCCAGTTTGCAGAGGGTTTGCAGCAGCAGCGTCGATTTGCCCGCGCCGGGGTTGCCGCCAATCAGGATCGCGCTGCCCGGCACCACGCCGCCGCCCAGCACGCGGTCAAATTCTTTAAAGCCGGTGGAGAAACGCGGCAGCGCCTCCAGGCTGATATCTGACAGCTTCTGCACCTTCGACACGCCGGCGTTACCGGCATAGCCTGAAAGACGCTCGTTTCTCGCCACCTGCGGCGACGCGGCGATGCGCATCTCGGTGATGGTGTTCCAGGCATGGCAGGCGCTGCACTGCCCCTGCCAGCGCGGATAATCCGCACCACATTCATTACAGACAAATGCGCGTTTTGGAGCTTTCGCCACGTTTACCTCTTACTTTTGGTTCATGCTGCCCGAGAGAATACAGAATACCCCCATCAGGTCAGCGTGGCGGATAGTCACTTCCGCCTGTTCATTCACTTTGGGCTTCGCGTGAAAGGCGATGCCAAGCCCTGCTGCCTTAATCATCGGCAGGTCGTTGGCGCCATCGCCGATAGCCACGGTTTGCGCCGTTGGGATCTCATACTTTTCCGCCAGCTTGCGCAACGTATTGGCTTTATATTTCGCATCGACGATATCGCCGAGCACGTTGCCGGTGAGCTTGCCGTCGCGGATCTCCAGCTCATTGGCGAATACCGCGTCGAGATGCAGTTTGTCGCGCAGATACTCGGCAAAGAAGGTGAAACCGCCGGAGGCGATCGCCACTTTCCAGCCCAGCGTTTCCAGCTTGAGCACCAGCTGCGCCAGGCCCGGCATCAGCGGCAGCGCGTCGCGAACCTGCAGCAAAATACTGGCATCGGCGTCTTTCAGCGTCGCCACGCGCTGGCGCAGGCTGGCGGTGAAGTCCAGCTCGCCACGCATCGCCCGCTCGGTCACTTCCGAGACCAGCTCGCCGGTGCCGGCCAGTTTCGCGATCTCATCGATGCATTCGATCTGAATCGCCGTGGAGTCCATGTCCATCACCAGCAGGCCCGGGGTGCGCAAATGGGGAATTTTACCCAATGGCGCGACGTCCAGCCCCGCCTCATGCGCCAGTCGCGTCGCACGGGGAGTCAGCGAACCGGCCAGACGGATCACCTGGTAATCCTCGACCACCCAGGAGGCAACGATCACTAACGCGGCGCCCAGCTCACGCTGCCACGCCGTCAGCCGACGTTTATCCAGACCGCGACCATACAGCAGCCAGCCGCTGCGCCCGGCGTGATAATCCAGCGGCATGACCTCGTCGCCGCTCAGGGAAAGCGGCAACCCAGGCCACAGGGAAACGTCTTCAGGCAGGTCGCACCAGGTCAAACTGTTAGGCATTACGGCTCCACATCTCTTCATTCAGGCGAGGAAAATAACGCATGAGGCTACCTTGTAACCAGCGCTTCTGGCAACATTAAGCTGCAAATTTTCAAAGGTGGAATATGGTTCGCGCAAAACTGAAATTCCGGCTGCATCGTGCGGTCATTGTTCTTATCTGTCTCGCCCTGCTCGTCGCGCTGATGCAGGGCGCTTCGTGGTTCAGTCAGAACAGTCAGAAACAACGCAATCCGCAGCTGGAAGAGCTGGCCCGCACGCTGGCGCAGCAGGTGGTGCTGAATCTCGCGCCGCTGATGCGCAGCGAGACGCCTGACGAGAAGCGCATCAATCAGCTGTTGACCCAGCTAACCCATAACAGCCGCGTCCTGGACGCCGGGGTATATGACGAACAGGGCGACCTGGTGGCGCGCTCTGGCGAAAGCGTCGAGGTTCGCGACCGGCTGGCGCTGGATGGTAAAAAAGCCGGCGGCTACTTCAACCAGCAGATTGTCGAACCGGTGCCAGGAAAAAACGGCCCGCTGGGCTACCTGCGTCTGACCCTCGATACTCATACCCTGGCGACCGAGGCGAAGCAGGTGGATAATACCACCAATATCTTACGCCTGATGCTGTTGCTGTCCCTGGCTATCGGCGTGGTGCTGACCCGCACGCTGCTGCAGGGCAAACGCACCCGCTGGCAGCAATCGCCCTTCCTGCTCACCGCCAACAAGCCGGTTGAGGATGAAGACGATGAAAAGAAAGGAAATCTATAATGTCCACATTGCGCCTCCTGCTCTCTGACTCTTACTACCCGTGGTTCAACCTGGCGGTCGAGGAGTGCATTTTCCGCCAGATGCCCGCCACCCAGCGGGTGCTGTTCCTGTGGCGCAATGCCGATACCGTGGTCATCGGCCGCGCGCAGAACCCGTGGAAGGAGTGTAATACCCGCCGCATGGAGGAAGACCATGTGCGGCTGGCCCGTCGCAGCAGCGGCGGCGGCGCGGTGTTCCACGACCTCGGCAATACCTGCTTTACCTTTATGGCAGGCAAACCGGAGTACGACAAAACCGTCTCCACCGCTATTGTGCTGACGGCGCTTAATTCACTCGGCGTAACCGCCGAAGCCTCCGGGCGCAACGATCTGGTGGTCAAAACCGACAGCGGCGACCGCAAAGTCTCCGGCTCCGCCTATCGTGAAACCATGGACCGCGGTTTTCATCACGGCACCCTGCTGCTCAACGCCGATTTAAGCCGTCTCGCCAACTACCTCAACCCGGACCAGAAAAAGCTGCAGGCTAAAGGCATTACCTCGGTGCGCGGACGGGTGGCGAACCTGGTTGAGCTGCTGCCGGGCATTACCCATCAGCAAGTTTGCGAGGCGATCCAGGAAGCATTCTTCAGCCATTACGGCGAACGGGTGGACGCCGAGGTGATCTCCCCGGACAACACGCCGGATCTACCAAATTTTGCTGAGACATTCGCCCGTCAGAGCAGCTGGGAGTGGAACTTCGGCCAGGCGCCGGCCTTCTCTCATCTTCTGGACGAGCGCTTTCGCTGGGGCGGCGTTGAGCTGCATTTTGACGTCGAAAAAGGGCATATCACCCGCGCGCAGGCCTTTACCGATAGCCTGAACCCGGCGCCGCTGGAGGCCCTGGCGGCACGCTTAGTCGGCTGTCAGTATCGGGCAGAAGTATTACAGCAGCAGTGCGAGGCGCTGGTCGGCGATTTCCCGGAGCAGGAAGCGGAACTGAAAGAACTGTCGGCGTGGATTGCCGGCGCAGTGCGCTGATAAAAAAAGCCCGCTGCGCTTAGCGGGCCTGGAAAACCGTAGGCCGGGTCAGACGAAGCCGCCACCCGGCACAACAGCTCTTACTCTTTATCGCCCAGCAGCACGGATTCCAGCGCGATTTTGATCATGTCGTTGAACGTGGTCTGACGTTCAGCGGCAGTGGTCTGCTCGTGGGTACGGATGTGGTCGGAGACGGTGCAGATGGTCAGCGCTTTCGCGCCGAACTCCGCCGCCACGCCGTAGATACCCGCCGCTTCCATTTCCACGCCCAGAATGCCGTATTTTTCCATCACGTCGAACATGGACGGGTCCGGCGTATAGAACAGGTCTGCGGAGAAGATGTTGCCGACGCGCGCGTCAACGCCCAGCGCTTTCGCCGCGTCTACCGCATTACGCACCATGCCGAAATCGGCAATCGCCGCAAAATCATGGTCTTTGAAACGCAGACGGTTCACTTTAGAGTCGGTGCACGCGCCCATGCCGATCACCACGTCACGCAGTTTGACATCTTCACGCACCGCGCCGCAGGAGCCCACGCGGATGATTTTCTTCACGCCGAAATCGGTGATCAGCTCTTTGGTGTAGATAGAGCAGGACGGGATACCCATCCCGTGGCCCATCACGGAGATTTTGCGGCCTTTATAGGTACCGGTGAAGCCCAGCATGCCGCGCACGTTGTTCACTTCACGCACGTCTTCGAGGAAGGTTTCTGCAATGTGCTTCGCGCGCAGCGGGTCGCCCGGCATCAAAACGACGTCAGCGAAATCGCCCATTTCTGCGTTAATGTGAGGAGTTGCCATCTTCAGTTCCTTTTACATTGTTGTTTTTGCCGGGTGGCGGCTACGCCTTACCCGGCCTACAAACCGTAGGCCCGGATCGCTGTGCGCCACCGGGCAATGACCTCAGAACATGGCTTTGCCATATTCCATGTCAGACGTACCAAAGTATTTCGCAATAGTCTGGCCGATGTCCGCGAAGGTTTCACGGTGACCGAGCGAACCTGGTTTCACTTTCGGGCCGTACACCAGCACCGGGATATGCTCGCGGGTGTGGTCAGTACCAGTCCAGGTCGGGTCGCAGCCGTGGTCGGCGGTGAGGATCAGAATGTCGTCTTCACCAACCAGCTCCATCAGCTCCGGCAGACGGCGGTCGAACAGCTCCAGACCCGCCGCGTAGCCAGCGACGTCACGACGGTGGCCCCAGGAGGAGTCAAAATCGACGAAGTTAGTGAAGACGATAGTCTCGTCGCCCGCTTCCTTCATCTCTTTGATGGTCGCGTCGAACAGCGCGTCCAGCCCGGTGGCTTTCACTTTCTTAGTGATACCGCAGTTGGCGTAGATATCGGCGATTTTACCCACGGAGACCACGTGGCCGTTTTTCTCATCGACCAGCTTCTGCAGCACGGTCGGCGCCGGCGGCTCTACCGCCAGGTCGTGACGGTTACCGGTACGCTGGAAGTTACCGGCTTTGTCGCCCACGAAAGGACGAGCAATCACGCGACCAATGTTATAGCCGCCTTCGGTCAGCTCTTCACGCGCGATTTCGCACAGCTCATACAGCTTGTCGAGGCCAAAGGTCTCTTCGTGACAGGCGATCTGGAACACCGAGTCAGCGGAGGTATAGAAGATCGGTTTCCCGGTTTTCATATGCTCTTCGCCGAGCTGATCGAGGATCACCGTCCCGGAGGAGTGGCAGTTGCCGAGATAGCCCGGCAGGTTGGCGCGTTTCACCAGCTTATCCAGCAGCTCCTGCGGGAAACTGTTTTCATGGTCGCTGAAGTAGCCCCAGTCAAACAGCACCGGCACGCCGGCGATTTCCCAGTGGCCGGACGGGGTATCTTTACCGGAAGAAAGTTCATGCGCCCAGGCATAGGCGCCAATCACTTCGGCATTGCCATCCATACCCGCGGCAATTTTACCGGTGGAGCCTTCATGCGCTTTCACCAGACCCAGACGGGTCAGGTTCGGTAAATTCAGCGGGCCTTTGCGGCCGTGGTCAGCCTCGCCTTTGGCGCAGGCTTCTGCAATGTGGCCCAGCGTATCGGCGCCGACGTCGCCAAAGCGGTCTGCGTCTTCCGTTGCGCCAATCCCAAAGGAGTCCAGCACCATGATAAATGCACGTTTCATCTTGTTCTCCATACATCTTGCGCTGCAAAAAAGCGATCAGATCAGTATATCGCTATTCAGTGATACGGCGATAGACTGTCGGTGTAATTTCCGGGGCTTTATCGTCCAGTTTAATGGCCGCTTTGACCGCTTTCGCGGCCTCCTGCCAGCTGTTCTCGTCTTTGGCATGGATCACCGCCAGCGGACGCTGTCCGTCGACGCGGTCACCCAGACGCGCCATCTCGGTAAAGCCAACGCTATAGTCAATGGTGTCCGATGCCTGACGGCGGCCGCCGCCCATAGAAACCACTGCCATGCCCAGCGCGCGAGTATCCATCGCGCTGATAAAACCTTCGGTATCAGCATAGACTGCTTTGCTCAGCATCGCCGTCGGCAGATAATTAGCATAATTCTCGACAAAGTCGCTCGGCCCTTTCTGCGCCGCGACCATGCGGCCAAACACTTCCGCCGCTTTACCGTTATCCAGCACCGCCTGCAGCTTCGCGCGCGCCTCGGCATCGTCCGCCGCCAGCTTGCCGGAGATCAGCATTTCCACACACAGCGCCATTGTCACGTCGAACAGGCGCGGGTTGCGATATTCGCCGGTCAGGAACTGCACCGCTTCGCGAACTTCAACGGCGTTGCCGGCGCTGGAGGCCAGTACCTGATTCATATCGGTCAGCAGCGCGGTGGTGCGCACGCCGGCGCCGTTGGCGACACCCACGATCGCTTCGGCCAGCGCGGCAGAGAGTTCATAAGTCGGCATAAAGGCGCCGCTGCCGACTTTGACGTCCATCACCAGCGCATCCAGCCCTTCCGCCAGCTTCTTCGCCAGAATCGAGGCGGTAATCAGCGGGATGGAGTCCACCGTCGCGGTAATATCGCGGGTGGCATAGAAACGTTTGTCGGCCGGGGCAAGGGAGCTGGTCTGCCCGATAATTGCCACGCCAACATCTTTTATAATCTCGCGGAAGCGGTTGTCGTCCGGGAAGATATCGAAGCCCGGGATCGCTTCCAGTTTGTCCAGCGTACCGCCGGTATGGCCGAGGCCGCGGCCGGAGATCATCGGTACGTAACCACCGCAGGCGGCCACCATCGGCCCCAGCATCAGCGAAGTGACATCCCCGACGCCGCCGGTAGAGTGTTTATCGACGATCGGACCGTTAAGGTTGAGGCTTTTCCAGTCCAGAACGGTACCGGAATCCCGCATCGCCATGGTCAGCGAAACGCGCTCCGGCATAGACATATCGTGGAAGAAGATGGTCATCGCCAGCGCGGCGATCTGCCCTTCAGAGATAGTATTGTCGCGGATGCCGTTGATGAAAAAGCGGATCTCTTCATCGCTTAATGCCTGACCATCACGTTTTTTACGAATAATTTCTTGTGCGAGAAACACGGTAACCTCCCAAAGAGAATAAATTGCCGGATGACGGCGCGAGCGCCTTATCCGGCCTACAGGCATCAATTCGTAGGCCGGATAAGCGCAGCGCCATCCGGCAAATCAAGGGATTAGTAGCTGCTGGCGCTCTTGCCGTCGCCGTGACCCAGGGCTTTCAACAGGCTAGCCAGCAGGCTGGATGCGCCAAAACGATAGTGACGAGAATCGGCCCAGTCGGCGCCGAACAGTTCATCAGCGATCGCCAGGAACTGCTGCGCGTCTTCCGCGCTGCGCACGCCGCCCGCCGGTTTGAAGCCAACGGTTTTCTCAACGCCCATATCGCGGATCACTTCCATCATGATGCGCGCGCTTTCCGGCGTGGCATTTACCGGCACTTTACCGGTCGAGGTTTTGATGAAATCGGCCCCGGCTTTGATAGAGATTTCAGACGCTTTACGGATCAGCGCTTCTTCTTTCAGCTCACCGGTTTCGATGATCACTTTCAGCAGCACGTTAGCCGCCGCACAGGCTTCCTTACAGGCTTTCACCAGCTCGAAACCGACCTGCTCGTTGCCGGCGATCAGCGCGCGGTACGGGAAGACCACGTCCACTTCGTCAGCGCCGTAAGCGATCGCCGCGCGGGTTTCCGCCAGCGCAATGTCGATATCGTCATTCCCGTGCGGGAAGTTGGTGACCGTGGCGATGCGAATATCCGGCGTCCCCTGCTCATTCAGCGTTTTACGGGCGATCGGGATGAAGCGCGGGTAGATGCAGACCGCCGCGGTGTTACCCACCGGCGTTTTCGCCTGATGACACAGGGCAATGACTTTCTCATTGGTGTCGTCGTCATTCAGAGTGGTCAGGTCCATCAGTTTTAACGCGCGCAGGCTGCTTGCTTTTAAATCAGTCATTTCATACTCCGCCGGCGTCGTGCCGGATCAATAGTTTGTTCACCTTGCGAGTCTGTTACTATTGTAACATTCGCTCGTCGTTACACTTCGACATTCATCACAGTTAATGAAAACTACTTGCGAATTTGCATTACTGTAACGTGATTAAAATCACAAATTACCACTCAATACCGTAGCAATTATCGTTAGTCCCCTCTTAAGCATAATAGATACCACGCCGCCGATGAGGATGTGATAATTCTAACACACAATAACAATTACACTCGATAGCGTGGCGCACATTTTGCCCAATTTACGGGCAATTAAAACGCTACAAATTGAAATATAAACTATTTTTCAAAAAAGAGAGTGGTGATGGAATTATCACATTTACAGCAACACCAGCGGCACGGTGGCCGCTGGTTCAGGAGACAGGCTTACAGGGCGAGAAAAACCCCGGCGATGGTGGCGCTCATCAGGTTGGATAGCGTCCCCGCCGCTACCGCACGTAGCCCAAGCTGAGCGATATCCTGCCGCCGGTTGGGCGCCATTCCCCCGAGTCCGCCAATCAGAATGGCGATCGATGACAGGTTGGCAAAGCCGCACAGCGCGAAAGAGATAATGGCTTTGGTGTGATCTGAAATGACCTGCAGCCCGGCCGCCGCCACTTCGGCATCCGCCTTTAAATATTCGCCAAAGTTCATGTAGGCCACGAACTCGTTAATGATCAGCTTCTGGCCGATAAACGACCCCGCCACCGTCGCTTCGTGCCACGGCACGCCAATCACCCACGCCAGGGGTGAGAAGATCCAGCCGAGGATCATCTGCAGCGACAGCTCAGGATGGTTAAACCAGCCGCCGACGCCGGAGAGTATGCCGTTCAGCAGGGCGATCAGCGCAATAAACGCCAGCAGCATCGCGCCGACGTTGAGCGCCAGTTGCATACCAGACGCGGCGCCGGAGGCGGCGGCATCCAGCACGTTGGCCGGTTTATCCGCGTCAGCGCTTTGGCTGTCATGAGCCGGGTTATCGTCCGGTTTTTCCGTTTCCGGTACGATAATTTTGGCAAACAGCAGGCCTCCCGGCGCCGCCATAAACGACGCGGCAATAAGGTACTCCAGCGGAACGCCCATCTGCGCATAGCCCGCCAGTACCGAGCCCGCCACCGAGGCCAGGCCGCCGCACATGACCGCAAACAGCTCCGAGCGAGTCATGGTGGCGATATAAGGACGCACCACCAGCGGCGCTTCGGTCTGGCCAACAAAGATGTTCGCCGTGGCCGACAGCGATTCGGTACGTGAGGTCTTCAGCACTGCCCGCAGCGCGCCGCCGAGAATGCGAATGACCAGCTGCATAATGCCCAGGTAGTAAAGCACGGCAATCAGCGACGAGAAGAAGACGATCACCGGCAGCACGCGCAGGGCAAAGACGAAGCCGCCGCCGCCAAACACCTCGAACATTTTATCGGAGACCAGCCCGCCGAAGATGAAACTAATCCCTTCATTGCCGTAGGCAATAACGCTGGCGACGCCATTCGACATCGCTAATAGCGCCGCGCGCCCGGCCGGTACATACAATATTAACGCGCCGATACCCACCTGGATTATCCAGGCGCCGAGCACGGTGCGCAGGTTAATGGCTTTTCGGTTATTGGAGAGCAGCACAGCAATGGCCAATAGCGCCACCATGCCGATAAGTCCCATGAGGATTTGCATACAGATTCCCTGTGTTTTTGATAGTCCAGTACTAACCGCGTGATTATATCGGCCTGAAACTATCCTGCCCGTCTGGCTTCACACATTTTAAGCAAATCAATGATATGGATGGACAATTATGAGAAATCGATCACCATACAGAGACCGGGGGAAGGGAAAACAAGGCGAGCGTATTGTGCATGATCCCTTCTTCTATGGCTGCCGGCGACTCCGGACGCAGTTCACACAGCGCCTCAAATACCCGTGCAGCTTGTTCCGGTCGATTGGGCTGTCCCTGAAAGCCATCTAGCGGCATATCCGGCGCATCGGTCTCCAGCAGCAGAGCGGAAAGCGGCAGACGCGCCATCACTTCACGGGTTTTACTGGCGCGGGGATAGGTAATGGTGCCGCCAACGCCGATCTTATAGCCAAGCTGAACGAAGCGCTCGGCCTGCTGCAGGCTGCCGGCAAAGCCATGGATGACTCCGGTACGCGGCAGGGCATGTTTTTTCAGCAGCATCGCCAGCTTATCGTGGGTGCGTCTGGAGTGGAGGATCACCGGCAGATCGTAACGCTTCGCCAGCCTCAGCTGCGCTTCCAGCAGCGCCTGCTGACGATCAAACTGCGGATCGTCGCGATAAAGATCGAGGCCAATCTCTCCCACCGCCACCAGTTTAGGCGGCCGCTGCGCCATCAAGGCTTCCAGCTGCGCCAGTCCCTCATCAGTATGCTCTTCGATGACGATCGGATGCATACCCAGGGCGGCGTACAGCGCTTCGTGCTGAGCTGCCAGCGTCAGCACGCGGCTAAAACGCTCAGCAGAGATGGCTGGAACGATAATTCGCTCGACGCCGGCCTGCGCCGCACGCGCCAGGCTGGCGACCTCATCTGCCGCGAAGGGGGGAAAATCAAAGTGACAGTGGGTATCGATAAAACGGTGCGTCACGCCAGATCCTCATGATCAAAACTGGGGTCATTCGCCTGGGGCGCAGGAATGATGGTCGCCTGGGGCGCTTCATTGGCCACCGGCACCGGCGGCACCACCACCGGCGCGGGCCGGGCAATACGCGGCGCGTGGCGCAGCAGCGGCGGCTGGTCGGCCAGTAGTTTACCCACCGTTGCCAGGAAATAACGGCCGCACTGGCGCCCGGTTTTGTAGTCCTCCAGCAGCGCCGGTAGTCGGCTGCCAAGCGCCATGCTGCGCAGCGGCCGCTGCGGATAGATTTCGAAGATCCGCAACTTACCCGGCGGTTTCTCGATGAACTGCTGGATGGCGCGGTAGGTGGTTTCGTGATGATGCACCAAATTGACCAGCGGTTGCAGACTACTCTCTCCCAGCCAGCGCTCCATCCGCTTGAACCACTGCGGGGTATAAAACATCTGCGAAGGGACGGTACGGATCACCACGATGGTCTGGGCGCCGCGGCGGGCCGCCTCCTGCACCGGGATCGCATCGCTGACGCCGCCGTCCAGGTAGCTAACGCCGTCGAGCAACACGCCGCTGCGATAAAAGCCGGGGATGGCGCTGGAGGCGCGGATCAGATCCAGCCACGTTTGCGGCGTCGGCGAAAAATAGCTGGCGGAGTAATCGTCACCGCGGCAAGCGCATAGCCACAGCTCTTTCCCCAACGCGAACTGCGCTTCGGCATAGTTCATGGCAAGCGGCATTTGCTGCGAAGTGGCCTCAACCAGCCAGTCGAGATCGATAAGGTTGCCGCCGCGTACAAAGCGCATCGGATCGAAAAACTGGCGTGAAGTGGTGTAGCGGGTGATAACTTTGCGGGCATAGCCTTGCTGATTACACATGTAGGCGGAGAGGTTTTGCGCGCCGGCGGAAGTACCCAGCATCAGGTCAAAGGGGTTAAATCCGGCGCGCATAAATTCGTCCAGCACCCCGGCAGTAAAAATCCCTCGCTGTCCTCCGCCTTCGCATACCAGCGCCAGCTTGCCTGGTCGGAAGGGTTTAACCGCCAGCGGGGCGATATTGCCCAGCGTGACGGGAATGCGTTGCCCCACCCTGCTTTCCTGTTCGATTGATCTTCTCCTGACAAGGTAACGCAATTTGCCCGCCGCTTAAACCGCGAAAGCCAGTCCTCAGGACTGGCTTTGTGTAAGATGACGTGTCAGTAAAAATGCTTAGGCTTCAGTATCGCCCGCATCGCGGGCCGCCTAAGGACGTCTGCGTCCTGTAAACAGGCTCACCAGGAACAAGATAATCCCGACGACAAAGACGATTTTCGCAGCGCCAGCGGCCGTACCCGCCAGACCACCAAAGCCCAGAGCCGCAGCAATTAATGCAATGACCAGAAAAATAATTCCCCATCGAAACATACTTTTCTCCTTACCATAATGGACGGTGAACAGCGGTTTGCGCACCCTTTCTGTATAGCTCATCGCTCAGTGGATGCTGCTATTCGTTCGGCAACCTTGGCCAGACAACACTTTTGTTAATAACTCGGTTTACTTAACGCTAAGATCGTTGCGCACGCTTTTCACACCGGAGACCGCTTTCGCAATCTCTGCGGCACGCTCCGCCTGCGCCGCGGAAGCCACCGTACCGGTCAGATGTACCGCGCCGGCGTTGGTTTCGACTTTCACATTGCGCGAAGGGACAATGTCATCCGCCAGCAGCTTGGCTTTCACTTCGCTGGTAATGGCGGTATCCCCGGCATAGCCTTTCAGCGTCGCCGTCTCGCTCGATGATTTATGATGGACCGTCAGCTTGTCGTTAACGTGTGAGACGCCTTTGACCTCTTTCGCTACGCTCAGTGCCTGACTTTTCTGTTCAGCACTGGTGACGTCGCCGCTGAGGGTGACCACTTTATTCTCCGTTTTCACCGAAATATCGCTGGAGTTAATATCTTTATGGTCGATCAGCGCCGCTTTTACCCGTGCGGTAATGGTACTGTCATCCATAAAATCGCCGACTTTGTTAATCGAATTATCTACCGCCTCTCCCGCATTGCTGGCAGCCGACTTCGCACTGTCTACCGTTGTTTTTTCCGTCTCTGCCGAGGCGTTCAACGCGGCTAAGCCTAAGAAGAGCGCCAGCAACATATTGGCATTCTTTAGTCTGGTCATCGTTATGTCCTCGTTTTTTCACCAGCGCTGGCGTCTTATCGCAGTGAATTACGCCAGCATTTTTAAAAACACGAATTAAATATAGTAGACAGACGAAGGGGTTGCGGAGGATATGGATAAAAAACAGACGAATTCGCGGTGTTTTAAGAACTTTCCAGAAGGAAGGGAACGGGGGCGTAACCAGAAAAAAGCGCGGCCTGCGCCGCGCTTCGTCAGGGATTAGTGCTCGCGCGTTTTGCGGAACACCACGTCAGGGTAACGCTCCTGCGTCAGGTTCAGGTTGACCATTGTCGGGGCGATGTAGGTCAGGTTATCGCCGCCATCCAGCGCCAGCTGAACTTCATTTTTCCGCTTGAACTCTTCGAACTTCTTCACGTCAGTAGATTCAACCCAGCGCGCGGTGGCCACGTTGACCGATTCGTAAATCGCTTCCACGTTGTATTCGCTTTTCAGACGCGCTACCACCACGTCAAACTGCAGCACGCCGACGGCGCCAACGATCAGATCGTTATTAGCGATCGGGCGGAAGACCTGGACCGCGCCCTCTTCAGAGAGCTGAACCAGCCCTTTCAGCAGCTGTTTCTGCTTCAGCGGATCCTTCAGGCGAATACGACGGAACAGTTCCGGCGCGAAGTTCGGAATACCGGTGAACTTCATCATCTCGCCCTGGGTAAAGGTATCGCCAATCTGAATGGTGCCGTGGTTATGCAGGCCGATGATATCGCCTGGGTACGCTTCTTCAACGTGCGAGCGATCGCCCGCCATAAAGGTCAGCGCGTCGGAAATCACTACGTCCTTGCCGATACGCACCTGACGCAGCTTCATGCCTTTTTCATATTTGCCGGACACCACCCGCATGAAAGCCACGCGGTCGCGGTGTTTCGGATCCATGTTGGCCTGAATTTTGAACACGAAGCCGGTGAATTTCTCTTCCGTGGCGGTGACTTCACGCGTGTCGGTGTTGCGCGGCATCGGCGCCGGGGCCCACTCCACCAGGCCATCCAGCATATGGTCAACGCCGAAGTTACCTAACGCGGTTCCGAAGAAGACCGGGGTGATTTCCCCGGCCAGGAACAGATCTTTATCGAACTCGTTCGACGCCCCCTGCACCAGCTCCAGCTCGTCACGCAGCTGCTGCGCCAGGTCTTCCCCCACCGCCGCGTCGAGATCCGGGTTGTTGAGCCCCTTCACGATACGCACTTCCTGGATGGTGTGGCCTTTACCGGTCTGATACAGGTAGGTTTCGTCTTTGTAGAGATGATAAACGCCTTTGAACAGCTTGCCGCAGCCGATAGGCCAGGTAATCGGCGCGCAGCCGATTTTCAGCTCGTTCTCGACTTCATCCAGCAGCTCCATCGGATCGCGGATATCACGGTCGAGTTTGTTCATAAAGGTGAGGATCGGCGTATCGCGCAGACGGGTGACTTCCATCA
>ENA-OVGR01001981-OVGR01001981.1-human-gut-metagenome-genome-assembly--contig:-NODE-1981-length-14592-cov-4.573777_pt1 | contig 14592 bp, 12 predicted proteins | sample MGYA00237775_ERZ505429 | MGnify/ENA primary metagenome ERZ505429 (study PRJEB26158, sample SAMN06016345) | human gut metagenome | biome: human gut; feature: ankylosing spondylitis patient; material...
TAAGGAGGCAGCCAGCCGCGGCACCGCCGCGGCTGGCTGTGTGAAACGGAGAAGAGGGGAGGGGGGCCGGTGGTCTTCAGCAGCCTGACATTTTTATTTCTCTACCTGCCGCTGACGCTGCTGGTGTACTTTCTCTCGCCGCTGAGGTGGCGGAACTTCGTGCTGCTGGTGGTGAGCCTGCTCTTCTACGGCTGGGGAGAACCGGTGTACATTGTCATCATGTTCCTCTCCATCATCATCGACTACACCCACGGTCTGCTGGTGGAGAAGTTCCGCAGCGACGACAAAAAGGCCCGGTGGTTCGTGGCCCAGTCGGTGATCTTCAACCTGGCTCTGCTGGGCTTTTTCAAGTACTGGGACTTCATCGCAGCCAATCTGTCCCTGATCCCGGGCATTGATCTGCCCCAGCTGGGCATCCCGCTGCCCATCGGCATCTCTTTCTATACCTTCCAGACCATGAGCTATACCATCGACGTGTACCGGAAGGACGCACCGGTCCAGCGCAACATGGTGGACTTCGGCGCCTTCGTCACCATGTTCCCCCAGTTGATCGCCGGACCCATCGTTCAGTACAAGACGGTGGCAGCGGACCTGCGGCACCGGCTCCACACGTCGGAGAACTTCGCTCTGGGGGCCCGGCGGTTCTGCGTGGGACTTGCCAAGAAGGTGCTGCTGGCCAACTCCATCGGCGCCCTGTGGGAGGACTGCCTCGCCGCTCAGGGGGCCGGGACGCTGACGGTGCTGGGGGGCTGGCTGGGCCTCGCCGCCTATGGCTTCCAGATCTACTTCGATTTCTCCGGCTACTCCGACATGGCCATCGGCCTGGGGCGGATCTTCGGCTTCCGGTTCAACGAGAACTTTGACCACCCCTACTGCGCCGACTCCGTGGGCACCTTCTGGCGGCGGTGGCACATGTCCCTGACCTCCTGGTTCCGGGACTATTTGTATATCCCCCTGGGAGGCAACCGGGGCGGCACCGCCAGGACCATCCGGAACCTCCTGATCGTCTGGTTCTGCACGGGCTTCTGGCACGGGGCCAGCTGGAATTTCATCCTGTGGGGACTGTACTTCGCCGCCTGGCTGATCTTGGAGCGGTACGTCCTTCGGGGCGTACTGGAGAAGACCCCGGCGATCCTCAAGCACCTCTACACCCTCATCGTGGTGTTCGTGGGCTGGGGCCTCTTTGCCATGGTGGACCTGGGCGTGTGCGGGGACTACCTTGCCGCCTGTTTCGGCGGTGCGCCGCTCTGGAGCGGGGCGGACCTGTTCCGGCTGCGGAGCTACGCCGTGACACTGGCGGTACTGGTGCTGGCTTCCACCGCTCTGGGCCAGCGGCTGTGGGCGAAGCTGCCCCGGCAGGCAGAACAGCTGGCCACCCCGGTGCTCATGGGCCTTTCCCTGGTGGTCTGCACGGCCTATCTGGTGGACGGCAGCTACAACCCCTTCCTGTATTTCCGGTTCTGAGAGGAGGCAGAGACCTTGTCCAAACGATACGCAAGATTTCTCACAGCGGTGTTCTGCCTCTTTCTGGGGGGGCTGATGGTGTGGCAGATGCTCCTGCCGGACCGGGAGCGGTCCGACGTGGAGAACCGCACCCTCCAGCAGCGGCCGGCACTGACTCTGTCCAGCGTGCTGGACGGCAGCTATATGGAGGACGTGGAGGCCTACGTCCAGGACCAGTTTCCCCTGCGGGACCAGTGGACGGGCCTGAAGGCCCGGACGGAGCAGCTGATCGGCAAACGGCTGTTCAACAACATCTATCTCTGTGAAGGCGAAACATTGATCTCCAAGGTGGACGCCCCTGCGGACGGCCTGGAGAAGGCGAACCTGAATTACGTCTCCCAGCTGGCGGAGAAGTCGGACATCCCCATGTATCTGGGGCTGATCCCCTCCGCGGCGGAGGTGTGGCGGGACAAACTGCCGGAGGGCGCGGAGTCCTGGGACCAGAACGCTTACCTCTCCCAGGCGGCGGGCCTGGGGCTGCCCATGATCGACTTCTCCGCCGCCCTGACCGCTCACGCCGACGAGCCCATCTTCTACCGCACAGACCACCACTGGACGTCCCTCGGGGCCTTCTATGGGGCCAATGCTCTGCTGGAAGTCCTGGGAAGAGAATCATTAAAGCAGGAAAGCTTTACACCAGAGATTGCCAGTACCAGCTTCAATGGCACGCTGTACTCCAAGTCCGGCATCCACTGGCTGACGCCGGACACCATGGAATTCTGGGTAAAGGAGGACGGCCTCACGGTCACCTCCTGGCGCACCGGCTCTCCGGAACCCGGCATACTGTACGACCGGAGCTATTTGACCGAGAAGGACAAATACGCCTCCTTCCTGGGCGGCAACCAACCCCTGTGCGTCATCTGGAATGAGAACGCCCGAGACGGCGGCAAGCTCCTGCTGATCCGGGATTCCTACTCTGACGCCCTGGCGCCCTTCCTGGCCCAGAGCTTTGCCGAGGTCCACCTGCTGGACCCGCGGTATTACCGGATGCCCCCCGCCCAGTACGCGGCGGAAAACGGCATCGACGCCATCTGCGTCGTGTACAGTATCCCCAACTTCATCACGGACCGGAACCTGGTGTTCCTGGCCCAGTGAGCGCAGAAAAGAGCGGCCGGAGTTTCGGCCGCTCTCTTTTTTGATCCGAATTCACGGGCCGATGCCCGTCCTCAGCGGTGACCGCCGCCATGTCTGCCCAGCCCTCCGGCACCCACAGGGAGAGGCCGCCGCTCTCATAGACCGTGCCATCTCCCGCCGCTGTCCAGCTGGACAGGGCAGACTGGAGCGCCTGCCACGCGGCCCGACCGCCGTCTGTCAGATCATCGGAGAAGATTTCCATATAATGGGCAATGCTGTCATAGATCGCCGCCAGCAGCGCCGTCTGCCGGTTGGCGAACAGGCGAAACGGTTCGGCCTGGGCGGCGGGTGGCGCATCGGCCGGCCAGACATCCACCGCGTGCTCTGCCGCCACCCGCACGTGGTTAAAAATAACTTCATGGCTGCCGGTGGCCCGCATCCCGGCGTGATCCCAGCTCTTCACCACCGTGATACCCGGGCTGTCGCCAGGCACCAGCCAGGTGCCCACCAGCGGCGGGTTATCATCGCTTCTGGCCCACACCGCCAGCCAGCGCAGCCCTTCAATGCCGGTGGTATAAATTTTATGGCCGCTGATGTCCCAGCCCTCCGCGCGACGGGTCGCCACGGTGTCCGGCAGGCCGCCCCGCGCCGGGGATCCCAGCTCCGGCTCGACGCGCAGGCTGTTGATGAGGCCACCGTGTTCGACAGCATCGTGAAAAACCTGCTGGCGCAGCGGCGCGTGCCAGGCGTCGTTTTCCGCCAGCCGCAAATGGTGGAGATACTGCATGCAGACGATCAGCGCTGTCGCCGGCTCTCCCCAGGCGATGGCGGCGATGACCTGCTGCAGCTGGGCCAGACTGGCGCCCGCGCCGCCGCAGGATGGCGGCACGGCGAGACTTAACCAGCCCCCCGCACGCAGATGGTCGATATTACGCCAGGGAAACTCGCCGCTGGCGTCAAGGCTGGCTGCCTGCTCCGCCATCTGCTGGCGGAGCGCCGTCAGCTGCCGGGCCCAGTCGTCGCGCTCAGGATGGATCACGATGCGCGCTCCGCCACCGCACGCCGGGCGGCTTTTTCCCGGGCGATCGGCAGCAGCGCCCGGCCATAGTCGGCCGCGTCGTTCAGCGGATCGAAGCCGCGGATCAGGAAGTTACGCACCCCGAGGTCGTAGTAGTCGAGCAGCGCATCCGCCACCTGCTCCGGGGTGCCCACCAGCGCGGTGGAATTATGTCCGCCGCCCACCAGCTGGGCGATGCCGGTCCACAGACGTTTGTCTACCACTCTGCCCTGCGCCGCGGTGGCCCGCAGCCGCTGGGCGCCGATGCTGTCCGGTTTGGCTTTGAACCCGCCCCCGCGCTGCGCCGCCTGCTCGGTGGCGACGTGCAGGATATGCTCGGCTTTCTCCCAGGCTTCGGCTTCGCTGTCGGCGATAATCGGCCGGAACGAGACGCTGAAGCCGATATCACGCTGGTGTTTCGCCGCTTCGGCGCGCACCCGCTGGATGGTCTCGCCGGTTTGCGCCAGCGACTCGCCCCACAGCGCGAAGACGTCGGCATGTTTGCCGGCGACGGCGATGGCCGCTTCCGACGAGCCGCCAAAATAGATCGGAAGATGCGGTTTTTGCAGCGGGCGAATGGCGGACCAGGCCTGCTCGGCCTGATAGAAATCGTTGTGAATATCCACCGGCTGCTCGCTGGTCCACACCTGGCGCACGATGTCGAGGAAGGCGTCGGTGCGGGCGTAGCGCTGGTCGTGGTCGAGATAATCGCCATCCCGGCGCTGCTCGGCATCGTTGCCGCCGCTGATGATATGCACCGCCAAGCGGCCCCCCAGCAGGTGCTCAAGGGTAGCGAATTTGCGCGCGGCAAGGGTTGGGGAAACAAAACCGGGACGATGGGCCAGCAGGTACTGAATTTTCTGCGTCGACAGTCCGGCCAGGGCCGTCACCAGAAAGCCGTCGGGTTGATCGGACCAGTGGCCGACCAGCAGACGATCAAACCCGGCGGCTTCATGGGTTTGCGCAAAGCGAACGATATAGTCGCGGTCAAAGATCGGCCCCACCGGGGCAATCGTTTCGGAAGAGAGGCGGTGGCCAATCATGCCGAGAAACTGAATGCTCATGAACAACTCCTTGCGTCAGGGTAATGGAGTGGCCGCGACAGCGGCGCTGGTCATTACCCTATACAGAGCGTGTTAATGAGCAAAATGCATTTTTATCATATCTTAATATGCTTAATTAGCATTAAACAAAAATGCATAGTGCTTTCAGTCGGATACGGTCAGCTGCTGCATCACTTTGCTGGCAAAAAAGGTCAGCGGCGGCTGCAGGTTCGCCAGATACTGGGCGTGGATCAGCCACAGTGAGACCGCAGGCTGAAAATCGCTGAGGCTGAGGACCGCGACCTCGTCCCGCCACGGGCTGCTGGCCAGCGCCGCCCTCGGCACCAGCCCCAGCCCCAGCCCCTGCGCCACCAGCGCTATCTGCAGCTGCGCGCCCGCGCTCTCGACGTTGAGCGTCAACCGCAATCCCTGGCTCTGCAGCTCGCGAATGAGCCCGGCGCGCAGGCCACAGCCGTCGGGGTTAAGGATCCAGCCCCGTTCGGCGCACTCCCGCAGGGATGACGCGCGCAAATTCAAACGCCGGCCGACGATCGGCACCACCTCCAGGGGACACAGCAGGCGCCCGCTGTAGCCCTCGGCGAAGCTTTGCTGGGCGGGCCCCATCGCCAGCATGCCGTCCAGCTCGCCGTTTTCCAGCCGGCGCTGCAGCTGTCCGCTCCAGCCGCAGGTGATCTGCGGCGACAGTCCGGGAAACTGCTGGCTCAGCGCCGACAGCGCCGCCGGCAGGGCAATCTCGCTGAGACTCTGCGGCACGCCGAGACGCAGGGCGCCGCGCGGCTCGCCTTCCGGATCCAACAGGCTGTAGAGTTTTTTCGTCTCACGCTTAATGCTCAGACACTGCTCGTACACCCGGTGTCCGGCGGCGGTCAGGGTCAGCGGGCGGGTCTGGCGCTCTAACAGCGTGACGTTCAGCTCCTGTTCCAGACGCTGCAGGCGCCGGGTGATGGCCGACTGGGTGATCCCCAGATATTCCGCGGCCTGATTGAGGGAGGAAAACTGCACCGTGGCCAGCAAAGCGTCGATATCGTCAATGCGCATAGGATCCTTATGTGAAATTTGCATATTAATATATGCGTAAATTGCATTTAAATAATATTAACGCCTCTGTTAGCGTTTTGACCAGTCCCTCTGACAGGAACCGCACATGACTGCACCACGACTGGAAAAATTACGCCATTTCATTCATGAGGTAGACCGCCTGCACCGCGAACACCACCAGACCGCCCCGCTGCTTGACGCCGTGGCGCAGCGGCTGGCGGCGCTGGTGCGTTACGACGACTGGCTGCCGGAAGAGTACACCCTGCCGCATCCGCACCATTACCAGCAGTATCTGCTGCATGCCGACTCCGGGGAGCGCTTCTCGATTGTCAGCTTCGTCTGGGGACCGGGGCAAGCGACGCCGATCCATGACCACCGGGTGTGGGGAGCCATTGGGATGCTGCGCGGCGCGGAGGAAAACCAGCGCTACCAGCTGGATGCCGATGGCATACCGCGCGCGCTGGGCGCCGCCACGCTTCTGGAAGCAGGCCAGGTGGAGAAAGTCTCCGCTGACGATGGCGATATTCATCGCGTCAGCAATGCGCTGGCGGATCGCGTCTCCATCAGCATTCATGTCTACGGCGGCAATATCGGCGCGGTGAAGCGCGCCGTGTATACCCCGGAAGGGCAGCAGAAACCGTTTATCTCCGGCTACTCTAACCGCCATTTACCCAATATCTGGGATTCCTCCCGCGAACATCAAGGATAACCACTATGTCCACCTACGCTTATCGCCAGGCCGCCGGGATCCGCCAGGCGCTGCTCGACCGTCGTGAACTGGCGCTGATCGACGTCCGTGAAGAGGCCGATTTCGCCACCGCTCATCCGCTGTTTGCCGTCAATCTGCCGCTCAGCAAACTGGAGCTCGAGGTCCGCCGGCGGATACCGCGCTTCACCACCCCGCTCACCGTCTACGACAACGGCGAGGGTCTGGCGGAGATCGCCGTCGAACGGCTGCGGTCCTGGGGCTATCAGGATGTGGCCCTGCTGGCCGAGGGTCTCGCCGGCTGGCGCCGCAGCGGCGGCGAGCTGTTTCAGGACGTCAACTCCGCCAGTAAAGCCTTTGGCGAGCTGGTGGAAAGCGTGCGTAACACACCGTCGCTCAGCGCCCAGGAGGTTCAGGCGCTCATCGACAGCCGGCAGGAGGTGGTGATCGTCGACGCCCGGCGCTTCGATGAGTACCAGACCATGAGCATCCCCGGCAGCATCAGCGTGCCCGGCGGCGAGCTGGCCCTGCGGGTAGAGAGCCTGACGCCCTCCCCGCAGACGCCGGTTATCGTCAACTGCGCCGGACGCACCCGCAGCATCATCGGCACCCAGTCGCTGATCAACGCCGGCGTGCCAAACCCGGTCCATGCCCTGCGCAATGGCACTATCGGCTGGACGCTGGCCGGCCAGACGCTGGCGCACCAGCAACAGCGGCAATACGATCCCTCCGCCCGCGCCTCCGGCGCCCGGGCCGCTGAGGTGGCGCATTTTGCCGAACGGGCCGGGGTGGCGGTCATCGATGAGGCCACGCTGCAACGCTGGCTGCAGCAGAGCGACCGCACCACCTTCCTGTTTGATGTCCGCAGCCCCGAAGAGTACGCGGCGGGTCACTATCCCGGCAGCCTGAGCGCGCCAGGCGGCCAGCTGGTGCAGGAGACCGACCACTTCGCCAGCGTACGAGGGGCGCGCATTGTGCTGCTGGATGACGATGGCATCCGGGCAGCGATAACCGGCTCGTGGCTGGCGCAGATGGGCTGGGAGACGGCGCGGCTGAGCGCGCTGTCGACCAGCCAGTTGAGCGAACGCGGGGTGCCAGCCGCCGAGGTGCCGCCCGGCCCGCAGGCGGAGGAGATAAGCCCGGCGCAGCTGGCGCAACAGCTGGAAGAACCCGGTACGGTGGTGCTCGATTTTACCACCAGCGCCAACTTTGTCGCTCGCCATATCCCCGGCGCGTGGTGGCTAACGCGCTCGCAGCTGCGCCAGGCCCTGGAGGTGATCCCTCCCGCCCAACGTTACGTGGTGACCTGCGGCAGCAGTCTGCTGGCCCGCTACGCGGTGCCGGAGGTGGCGGCCTTGACCGGTAAACCGGTGCAGTTGCTTACCGGCGGGACGCTGGCGTGGATCGCCGCCGGTCTGCCGCTGGCGCATGGCGATAGCGGCCTCGCCGTCGAGCGCCGTGACCGCTATCGTCGTCCGTACGAAGGAACCGATAATTCCGCCGAGGCCATGCAGGCCTATCTGGAGTGGGAGTATGGCCTGGTGGATCAGCTGGCCCGCGACGGCACCCACGGTTTTCGGGTGCTCTAGCGCGAGCCCGCCTCAGGCTTCGCGCATGATCCACGAATACTGAAAGCTCTTCGGCGCCGGAAAATGGGTCCGGCGCCGGTAGGAGCCCAGCGACTGCGGGGTGCAGTAGGTACAACTCCCCAGCCATTCAACGCTCGCCGGCGCCACCCCTGCCTCTGCGAAGATCGCTTCGGCAAAGGCGCGCAGATCAAACCACAGATTATCGCTGCCGCGTGCGGCGGCTTTGAGCGGATCGCTGACCGGGCCCGAACGGGAGTGGAACAGCCGCTGGCGATGGCGGGCCACCCGGTCACCGCCGGGCTGGTCCAGCAGTTGCTGATAGAATCCGGCGGAGACTTCGTAACAGCAGGGGTGAATATGCGGCCCCACGGCGATGACCAGATCGGCCAATGCCACCCCCTGCTGGCGAAAACAGGCCAGACTGTTGTCGACAATACCGCTGACCAGCCCCTGCCAGCCGGCATGCACGCTGCAGACGTAGCGACCGTCGCGCGAGGCGATCAGCAGCGGCAGACAGTCGGCGGTCACCACCCCCACCTTTTGCCCGGCTACCGCGGTAAACACCGCGTCGGCGTGCGGGCGCGTCGGCAGCGGCTGCTGATAATGATGAACCTCATTACCATGCACCAGCTTCACCGGAGCCAGCTCGCCATAGGGAAAGGCGGCGGTTTCATGGACATCGAGAAAAGCGTGGCGGATGCCAGGGATCGCATTGAGCAAACGGGAGGTGTAAACCATAGGGACGATAAGCGTCAGGGAATGATGTCTTACCTTAGGCCAGGGGACGCGGACAGGCAAGGCGGCGGCCCGGCATTTTTTTACCAGACCGCCGGATGCATATCAGACCATGGCCGCGCGCTGCTGGCGATGCATCAGCCAGAACACCGCCACGCCGGCCAGCACAATGCCCGGCGCCGAGGCCGCCATCACCCCGACGGTGCCGGTGCCGAGGGCCAGCATCTTGCCGGCCAGCAGCGGGCCGCTCATCGCCCCAAGACGCCCCACCGCCACGGCGGTGCCCACCCCGGTGGCGCGGATGGCCGCGGGATAAAAAAGCGGCGCCAGAGCGTAAAGCACACTTTGTCCGCCGGTGGCGAACAGCCCGGCGACAAACCCCGCCAGCAGCATGCCAGTCAGCGACGACGCGCTGCCCAGCGCCAACAGCGACGCCAGAATGCCGCTGTAGATCAGGAGCGACATCCGCAGCGGGGTGAGCTTATCCATTAGCGCCCCCAGCAGCAGCGTGCCGCAGGCGGCGCCGATCTGTAGAGAGAACATCACCCCCGCCGCCTGGCTGGCGCGGAATCCCTGGCCCACCAGCAGCATCGGCAGCCAGTTGATCAGCATATAGACCACCAGCAGGGTGAAAAAATAACCCAGCCACAACAGCAGGGTGGCGGCGGCATGCCCCGGGGCAAACAGGGTGCGCAGCGGCACGCTGGCCTCCGCGCGCTGAAACGCCTGCGACTCCGGCAGCCAGCGCATCAGCAACGGGATCAGCAGCAGCGGGACCACGCCGCCAATCCAGAAAATAGTCTGCCAGGCCGCGGCGAGACCGGAAAAGCCCAGCGCTGCCGCCAGCGCGGCGCCAATGGGTACGCCGCAGTACATCAGGCTTACCGCCCGGCCGCGGAAGCGTGAGCCAGCGGCTTCCGAGGTTAAGGCAATCAGGTTCGGCAATGCCGCCCCGAGCCCGACGCCGGTGAGCAGGCGCGCCAGCAGCAGCGTCGGGAAGCTCCATGCCAGCGCGGTGGCCAGCGAGAACAGGCCAAACAGCAGCACCGACCCCAACAGAATGCGCTTACGCCCGTGGCGGTCCGCCAGCATGCCGCCCACCAGCGCGCCGGGCAGCAGGCCGAGGATCCCGGCGCTGAAGATCCAGCCCATCTGCATTTTATCCAGCGCAAAGGCCTGCGCCATGCCGACGGCGGCGATCCCCGCCGCCTGCAGATCCAGCCCTTCCATCAGGGCCACCATAAAACAGAGCCCGATGGTGACCACCAGGCGCGAGGGGGTTGCAGTCGTTATCTTGGTCATAGGGTACCTTGGTGATAGCCGAACAAACGGAGCAGGTGACTGGCGGCCGATGCTTTGTCAGCCGCACGTTCTTAGTTATTTATTGCGGTTAAGCAGATCCAGCGCGACGTCGACGATCATATCCTCCTGGCCGCCGACCATCCGCCGCTTGCCCAGCTCGACGAGAATATCCACCGCGCTGAGGCCATAGCGCTTGGCCGCCGCTTCGCTGTGGCGCAGGAAGCTGGAGTAGACTCCGGCGTAGCCCAGCGCCAGCGTTTCGCGGTCGACACGCACCGGGCGATCCTGCAGCGGCCGCACCAGCTCATCGGCCGCGTTCATCAGGGCGTAGAGATCGGTGCCATGCTGCCAGCCGAGCTTGTCGGCGGCGGCAATAAACACCTCCAGCGGCGCATTGCCCGCCCCCGCCCCCATCCCGGCCAGGCTGGCGTCAATGCGATCGCACCCCTCTTCCACCGCGACGATCGAGTTCGCCACCCCGAGGCTCAGATTATGATGGGCATGCATCCCGGTGGCGGTCTCCGACTTCAGCACCGCCTTCAGGGCGCGGAAGCGGTCGCGAATGTCGTTCATGTTCATCGCCCCGCCGGAATCCACCACATAGATACAGGTCGCGCCATAAGATTCCATCTTCAGCGCCTGCTGCGCCAGCGCCTGCGGGGAGATCATATGGCTCATCATCAGAAAACCGACGGTGTCCATCCCCAGCTCGCGGGCAAAGGCAATATGCTGCGCGGCGACGTCCGCTTCGCTGCAGTGGGTGGCGACCCGCACCACCCGCGCCCCGGCCTGATACGCTGCTTTCAGATCGTGCAGCGTGCCGATGCCCGGCAGCAGTAAGGTGGCGATTTTCGCCTGGCTCACGACATCCGCTGCCGCTTCAATCCAGGCGATGTCGCTGTGGGCGCCAAAGCCATAGTTGAAGCTGGATCCCTGCAGGCCATCGCCATGGGCCACTTCGATGGAGTCGACCCCGGCCTTATCCAGCGCGCTGGCGATCTGCTGCACCTGCGCCAGGGAATACTGGTGACGAATAGCGTGCATACCATCGCGCAGCGTCACGTCCGAGATATAAAGTTTTTTACCGTTCATGCTGTCGCTCCCGCCGCGCTGTGCATTGCCCCGGCCATTTGCTCCGCCGTCGCCAGCGCCGCCGAGGTAATAATATCGAGGTTGCCCGCGTACGCTGGCAGATAGTGCGCCGCCCCTTCCACTTCGAGGTAAACCGCGGTTTTCAGGCCGGAAAAACAGCCGACGCCGGGCAGGTTGACCGGCCTGTCCTCGGGGATAACCTCAAACTGCACCTGCTGCTTCAGCCGGTAGCCCGGGACGTAAGCCTGCACTGCCGCCGCCATTTCGGCGATCGAGGCGGCAATCGCCTCCTGCGACGCCAGCTCGCTCAGGACGTAGACGGTATCGCGCATCATCAGCGGCGGCTCCGCCGGGTTCAGTACAATAATCGCTTTGCCCTTGCCCGCGCCGCCGACTTTTTCAATCGCCTGCGAGGTGGTTTCGGTAAATTCGTCAATATTGGCCCGCGTGCCCGGCCCGGCGGATTGGCTGGCGATCGAGGCCACGATCTCCGCGTAATGCACCTTCGCCACTCGCGAGACCGCGGCGACCATTGGGATGGTCGCCTGCCCGCCGCAGGTCACCATATTGACGTTGCCCTGATGGAGATTGGCCGCGAGGTTGACCACCGGTACGCAGTATGGGCCAATCGCCGCCGGCGTCAGGTCGATAACGCGGATCCCCGGCTTCGCTTCGCGCAGCGCGGCATCGTTTTTGATGTGCGCCCCGGCGCTGGTGGCGTCAAAAACAAAATCGATGTCGGCAAATTCCGCCATCTGCATCAGGCCGCCCACCCCTTCGTGAGTGGTCGCAACGCCCAGGCGCCTGGCGCGGGCCAGGCCATCCGACTGCGGGTCGATGCCGACCATCACCGCCATCTCCAGATGCTGGCCGTGGCGCAGGATTTTAATCATTAAATCGGTGCCGATATTCCCGGAGCCGATAATGGCGACTTTACGTTTACGCATCACGATCTCCTTCTCCGGCGGCAACGAAGCGTGCCGCGACTGAGCCAATACCTTCGATATGGGCGGCAAAGCTGTCCCCCTCGTTAATCGTCACCATCGGGCCTAACGCCCCGGTCAGCACGATATCCCCCGCCCGCAGCGGTTCGCCGAGACTCGCCAGCTTGCGCGCCAGCCAGACTGCGGCGTTCAGCGGATGCCCCAGACACTCGCTGCCGCGGCCGCTGGATACCAGCTCCTGGTTGCGGGTCATGTGCATGGCGCACTGCTTCAGATCCAGTCCCGCCGGGCGCTGCGCCGGGCCGCCAATGACGTACAGGCCGCAGGAGGCGTTATCGGCGACGGTGTCGACAAAGCCGATTGACCAGTCGCGAATGCGGCTGCCCACCACCTCCAGCGCCGGCAATACCCATTCGATGGCGTTATACAGTTCATCAAAAGTGGTATCGGCATGCGGCAGATCCTGCTTCAGCACCAGGGCGATCTCGGCCTCCACCTTGGGCTGCAGCACGCGGCCAAACGGCACCTCGGCGTTGTCGCCGTAGCACATGTCGGCAAACAGGGTGCCGAAGTCCGGCTGATTGACGCCCAGCTGCTGCTGCACTTTGGAATGGGTCAGGCCCACCTTGCGGCCCACCACCCGCCGGCCATGGGCCACATGGTGCTGGACGTTCAGGCGCTGGATGGCATAGGCGGCGTCGGCATTGTCGACGCCGAGGATATCGCGCAGCGGGGCGATCGCCTGGCCGCTCTGTTCCGCGTCGCGCAGCTGCCGGGCCAGCGCGTCAAGAGAAAAAGTCATCATTTACTCCTTAAGCCCGTGCGAGGAAATTGAGCACCAGCTGATTAAAACTGTCGGCATGTTCCCACTGCGCCCAGTGGCCGCAGTCGCGGTAAATATGCAGTTCCGAACCGGCGATCCCGGCGAGCAGGCGCAACCCGGCGTCCATCGGCACGAAGCGGTCATTGCGTCCCCAGACAATCAGAGTTGGCGCGCTGATTTCGCCCAGCCGCGGGCCAAAGTCAGGAAACTGCTTCGGGTTGGCTTCCAGGCTCTTGACGAAGTTGTCCAGATGGTCGCGGCGCGACAGCATATTGTTGAGACGCGCCTCGAACAGCGCCTCGGTGAGGTCGCGGGTGTCGAAGACGAAGATGCTCATCATCTTTTTGAGGTTTTCAATGGTCGGCTCGCGGTACAGGGCGTTCAGCAGCTTGATGCCCTCGGTCGGCATCGGCGTGAACAGGCTCATGCCGCCGGTCCCCCCGCCCATCAGCACCAGCTTAGCCACCCGCTCCGGCCAGCTCAGGGTGAAGGCCACCGCGCTATGGCCGCCCATCGAGTTGCCCAGCAGATGGACTTTATCGATCCCCAGCTGATCGACCACGCTTTTCAGAATGCGGGCGTTGAGATCCGAACGCGAGCCGCTGTTGACGATAGCATCGCTTTTGCCCCACCCCGGACAGTCGAGGAGCAGCACGCGATAGCCCGCCTCGACCAGCGGGTCAATATTGCGGCTGAAGTTGGCCCAGCCGGTGGCCCCCGGCCCGGAGCCGTGCAGCATGACCACGGTCTCTTTCCCGTCGCCGCAGTCATTGATATGGATACGCAGCGTGCGGCCCCCCTCGTCGACATTGAGGAATCGGCTGGTGGCGGCTTCAGTTTGCGGTTGATAGCTCATGTTAGTCTCCCGGTTAATCAAATCTCGGTGGTGGCGCTCAGCGAGCCGAATCCGGCGATCCACTCGGGGATCGGCCGGTAATAGCGGCCTTCACTGCGCCAGCGGCCAAAAGCGGATAGCGCGGCAAAAGCGGCCACCCAGGTCTTAATTTCGTGCGTCGATTTGCCGGCCATCGCCGACAGCTCGTCATTGCCGATCGCGTCCAGTTCGCTCAGCCGCCCCTGCTCCAGCAGGCTCATAAAGCGGTTGTCCCAGACCGGGTTGAGGGGATGGAGCGAGTGCGGGTCTTCGGTAAACCGTCGGGCGGCATTGATCACCCGCTGCTGGCGCCGTTCGCGTTCGTCCGGCGGCAGCTGTTTTCCGCCGCCGAGCAGGCGATCGCGCAGATGGGCGTCGGCCTTCGCCAGCTCCGGCACCGGCGGCTGGTGCGAGAGTCCGCCCGAGCCGAGGATCAGCACCCGCTTATTGAGGGTATTAAGAAAGCGGCCCATCGCCTCGCCCAGCAGCCGGGTGCGTTGAAAACCCGGCAGCGGCGCGGCGACGCCGTTAATAAACACCGGCAGCACCGGCACGCGGTCCAGGCCACCCAGCAGAAACTCCAGCGGCTGGGCGAAGCCATGGTCCACCTGCATGTTGTACGACACCGCCAGGTCGATACCGCTGTTGAGGATGGCGTGGGCGCAGGCTTCCGCCAGCTCGGCGGGCACCGGCAGGTCGCCGGCGGCGCTGGCGAAGTCGCCAATCGCGGTGGCGCCGACCCCGAGGCAGAACGGCGGCATCACGTCATAGAAAAAACCGTTGTAGTGATC
>ENA-OVGR01002044-OVGR01002044.1-human-gut-metagenome-genome-assembly--contig:-NODE-2044-length-14083-cov-5.215711_pt1 | contig 14083 bp, 4 predicted proteins | sample MGYA00237775_ERZ505429 | MGnify/ENA primary metagenome ERZ505429 (study PRJEB26158, sample SAMN06016345) | human gut metagenome | biome: human gut; feature: ankylosing spondylitis patient; material...
CTGCCCGCGGCCGGCGGCGGCAAGATAAGACGAGATGGCGTGGAACGCTTCGTCGCTCTGGCGGTTGTGGGCGGGATATTTTCTGGCCTTGAAATTTTCGAGCACGGTCTCATAGCGCGCCTGCGCATGCGTGACCGCATCCTTCCACGAGATATAGATCTCGTCCTGCGCCGTCTTCCCGACTCTCCGCATCGCCTCGGGGTTTCGGCTGAGCGCTGTCAGCATTCTCGCCATCGATTCCGCGTTTTCCTCAATCAGGAAGCCGCTCTCCCCGTCTCGAATATCCTCCGCCGCGCAGCTTCCGCGCACGAGGACGCTTCCAAGCCCGCAGGCCGCCGCCTCGCGCACGACAAGGCCGTTCGTGTCAAACGTCGACGGGAACAGGAACAGGTCTGCCCGGCAGTACCACGCGCGGATAACGTTCCGGTCGTAGGCCGGTGCGGTAAAGAACACGCAGTCCGACAGACCGAGCTTTTCGCTGTAGGCGATGACCTCGTCGCGGTCGCCGCCGTTTCCGACAAAGACCATCCGGAACGGCCTTCCCTGCGTCTTGAGCATCGCGAGAGCGTCGAGGATGATTTTGAGCCCCTTGTACCACATCATGCGGCCGACGAAGAGGAACATCGGAACGTTTTCCGGCAAATCAAAGTCCTTCGTCACCTCGCGCACAAGGCTTTCGTCTACCCTCCCCTTCGGGAAATCCACGCCGTTCGGCATGACGAGATAGTCGCCCTGATAGCCGAGGCTCTTTAAATTCTCGCCCGCGCCGTGGCTCACCGTCCAGACCTCGTCGCAGGCCGTGATGTTGTCGACAAGGACCTTCTTGGCCTCCTCCTGCAAGAGCTTCCCCTTGATGGCGTTGGCGATGTCAATGTCAAACTTCGTGTGATACGTAAAGACCAGCGGCACATGAATCCGGTCGCGCAGAGCGCGCGCGAGCATGGCGGACGTGACCGGGCAGTGGCAGTGGATCAGGTCGAAGTTTTTTTCCGCCAGCGTTTCGAGCGTCTGGCTCGAAAACGGCAGTCCCGCATGATAGCCGACCAATTTTGTAAGGTCGACGCTCGGGTAGCGCACGATAGGGAACGCAAACTGGCTGTCGTCCGCGCCGGGGTAGGCGGGCGTAACGACGGTGGCGTGCTTTCCGTTTTCCGTCAGGATCTTCGCGTAATTTACAACCGCGTTCGCCACTCCATCGGTGACGGGCGGGAACGAATCGTTGATCAGGCAGATGCTTCTTTGTTCCATGGAGATTTTTCCTTTCTGTCTGCAAATGATGTTGAGCTATTATAGCGTGCTTTCAGAAAAAAGGAAAGCACACGAGAATGCGTTATTTCCCACCCGTAAGGGATACGGCAGGAAATAACGCATTCTCGTGCGTCGCTATCTTTCACTTTGTCATTTTGACATTCTACCTGTCTACAAGTATTTTTCTTCTTGCCCACAATATAAATTCCACGTGGAAGCCCATCTACGCAATGCTCCACCTTCACGTCTTTCCGAACAAGCCGCCCGAAAAAGGTCATACACATTTTGCTGTTTCCCCAAACGACAAAGTAAATAGTTTAACTGTAGACAATGGGACTACATGACCAGAAGTGTATCCCCCAATAAAAACGGGACTGCTTTTTTGCAGTCCCGTTTTTATTGGGGGTAGAATATACGTTTTCCGTTTTATCAAAAGGTCGTACGTAAAGTAACGTTGATATTACGTCCCATAGCATTGATTCCCGAACCGAAAGTGCGATATTTCGTATCCAGCAGATTGTCGATACCGGCCTGTACCGTCAGGTTCGGATTGAACGCATAAGAAGCTTTGAGGTTCAGGGTGAACCATGCCGGAAGCCCTCTGCCCTCTTCTCCCTTCACTGTGGCGTAGCCGATATTGTCTTCCCCGTTCAGGTTATAACGGTCTAGTTTCTTTCGTCCGTTAAACAAGGAATAAAACTCCACAATGGCCTTGTCGTCTTTGCTCTGAAAGGTCATGCCCACCCTTCCGAAAAGCGGAGATATATGGTCGAGGGGCATACGTTCATCCTCCCCGTCGATAATATCACCGTAAGTATAAGTAAGCGAAGCGTCTGCCATAAACATCTTGAGGAAACGGGCTTTCAGACGTGTGGTGGAACCTACAACATAGGCCCTTCTGCTGTTATGGTTGGCATATATCTCGCTGAGTTCGCCATCATATTCTATTTCGGTATTTCCGTTCAGCGTATACGGCTTTAGCGTAATGGCATCGAAAAGATAGGTTCCGAACACGGAAGTTTCCCAAAGGAAACGGTCGTTTTTGAACCGAGTCACATTGAAGTCGGCGTTGATAGTCTTTTCGGGGCGCACATCCGGGTTGGGCACAACCACCATACCCGGCTGCGAGTCGAATACCTTTCCCACATCGTCTATATTGGGCACACGATAACCGGTGGAAAGTGCCAAAGCTATTTTCCAGTCCTTGGTCGGATTGTAGTTCAGTCCCAAACTGAAACTGTAAGTCATATTGTTCTGTTTCACTTCTTTCACGTCCTGACTCAGGAATGGGAAAAATTCGGCGGTCTCAAACGAGGAATACAACGTGGAGAATCCCAGGCGGATACCGTCACTTAGGGTCAGACGCGGAGTGATTTCCCATTGGTGGGACGCGTAGGCCTCTATATTGTGCATATAGTTTTTTCCGTCGGGGTAACGCGTATCCAATGCAGCACGCTCACCGGTGTCCACGTCCGTTTTGTGAGCCGTAGAGGAAAGGAAATTCAATGCACCGTCTATTCCGGCATGGATACGATGATTGTCCACCTGCTTCATCCAATCGGAAGACAATGACACCACATCCACATTCTCGTTACGGCTACCCAGCCAAACCTCGCCGAACTTACGGTTATGACGGCTTTCCTTGATTTTCTGATAGGCCACCGTAAAATCGACTTTGTCTGCCGACAACCAGTCAGCTATCTCCATCGTGTAGGCTGTCATCAAACGGAACTGAGGGCCATAATACCATTCGGCAAATTTAGGTTTGTCTTTTTTCATATCCGTCAACCGATCGTAACGGGGAATGTCCGTCGTATTCGAGAATTGGAAGTTCAACAAATGGCGGAATCTATCGTCCGGTTTGAACAGGAACTTCTGCATCAAGTCGTACTGCATATATCCGGAACCGGGTTGATGCCAGTCTTTGGAATTACCGATTAACAGGTCTTCACCATTTTCACGTACCACTTCATAAGGACGGCCGATGTATTCATCATCCTTTAGAAAGGGGTTCTTGCGTCGTCCACTCCGCAAATCACCGAAGTTGCTATAGGATAAAGAAGTCAATGAAGCAAAACGTTCGCCGCCGATATTGAAATCCACATGACCGGTGGTTTCTTGATTCGCACTACCGTAGCGCATAAAGGCATTACCGGAAAACAAAGTTTTCCCCCCATCGCCCAAAACCGGATTTTTAGAACGAAAAGCCACTACTCCCCCCAAGGCGTCCGAACCGTAGCTGACCGAAGAAGGACCGTAAAGCACTTCCACACGTTCCAATATGGAAGGGTCCACGGTTATGATATTCTGTAAATGTCCGGCACGGTAAATGAGATTGTTCATCTTCACGTTGTCCATGACAAGCAGCACCCGCGAACTTTCAAAACCGCGTATCATCGGGCTTCCACCACCCTGTTGGCTTTTCTGCACAGTCAGCAAACCGTCTGTGGTCAGCAAATCAGCGGCAGTCGGTGCATTGGCTCGTTCTATCTGGGCACGAGATAAAATGTAAACCTGTTGAGGCACATTCATTTTCACATCCTGTTGACGGTTGGCCGCCACTGTAATCTCTTCCATCAACCGGAGGGTTGAATCGGCTGGTTCCGCCCCGTGTAAATATACGGCAGGACACAAAAGCAATCCTATAAAAATCTTATTCATCATATCGTTATTCTGTTATGTAAATTGTCGTTACGTCTTTTAACTCAAGACGTAACGACAAACTCTGTTTACTTTATTATATCATCCTCAAAAATCCAATATTCTTACAGCCGTGGCATCTCCGTAGTTAATCACCATTTGGTAGGTGCCCGACTTCAAATCGCTCAAATCCAATACCATCGGCGCTACGTAACGAACGGCTTTCATCAATTTGGTTCCTTTCTTATTATAGATAGCAATCTTGGCCGGTGTCTGGTCGGGAAGTGTCAGACGTATGCCACGCTTGTCCGGAGTGAAGGTAAAACGCATCCCCTCCAATGCTTTGGCATGATTGATGGGCAATACCGACAGGTTCTCCGGTTGGAAGTCCACACTGACTTTCAATGTGTTTCCTTTCACGTTAACCGGCTTTATATATACATCCTGACGGGTGCCCGGCTCTACCTTGGAAAGGTCCAGCGTAAGGTTCAACGGACGAATCGAAGATTCGAAATCGAGCGAAACGTTGTCCATCGTAAAGGTTACCTCTACCGGATCCATACCCAAGGCATTGTTGATGCCCATGATGTAACCTCTCAGTCCTTTCACCTCCGGAGTCTCCAGATTCTTCCATACCGAACCGGACGGGTTTTCCGCACGCACCTGAGTGTCGTAGCTACGGATGTAATAAGCTCCCCTGCCGGACGTCTTGTTATTCAGATAATAGCCCTTGGCGTTCAAGTCGCTGATTTTGTCTATATCCAAATCGGACGGAAAGGTAATGAAATTCCATTCCTTGGGTACGAAAGTATATTTCAATATCAGCTTTTTTACCTGAACAATACCGTTTTTTACTACCACCTGCCCCATCTGGCCGGCATCACCATAGACAATCAGTTCTTCCAATACCTGACCGCCTTCCAACTCTACCCGCGCATCCTTCTGCACCAAAAAGCCCTTGGAAAAGCGGAATGTACAAGTAGTAGTTGTGGTAGGTTCCCATTCCCGGTCGCCGGGCTGGAATGCCTCGACTACAATCTCGGCATGTTCGGGAAGCGTATGCAGGTTCAGTATGTTTCCGTCTTCTATCGTGGCAAACTCCTGTCCCTTCAAAATACGATATACCGGTGCCAATCCCGAAGAGGCCGTAGCTTTCATCGGCAGCTTAAACGGCTTGTTGTGGGTTAACGGAAATTCTTTCTGCCAGTTTAAAGTCTGTTCCTTACGTGCCACCGCCGTGCGGTATAGTCTCGGTGCTCCGATTGAACCATGGTCGTTTCCGGCTCCATCGCCACCGTATAGCACATCAATATGCAAAACGAAAACGCCGCCCAAAGGATAATCCCATGTAGTCTTCTTGCTGTTATTGACAGGGCCTGTTGTCGTAAGCTGCCGGTTATCCGTCTTCAACGCAAACTCCATGACATAAGGCTGGCCTGACTGTTTGCCGACATCCGTGATAAAGCGGTCATAAATGCCCGCAGGCAAGGTAGTCTGCACCGAACCTACTGCATGAATACCAAATCCTTTTTTATATTTTTGCGTGGTGATTTGGAGCATAGAACCATTGACAGCCTTGTCTATCTGTGCATTTCCCTGCGTACGATAAGGCAAATCCGAAAGATAATCAAACACATCCAATCCCTCGTAATAAGAACTATACATCGTCTCACCTCCTTCGTAACCGTAGGTAATGCGGAACACACGATTCATCTCTAAGTCAGGAACGGCAACAGCCAGAACCTTACCGGTTGTTCCGGACACAAACGGTGTGTTATTCCATATCGTCAACAAATCAAGTTGTTGCAATTCATTCAACAGATATACATCGTCATAGATATTTAGCGTCAGTTGTGAAAGCCGATTTGCCTGAGGATTGACATATAAATATACCGTTCCCGGATTGCTTCCGGACTCCGGTAATACAGAAGAGATAAAGATATTCTCTCCCGTGCGAACCGCATAAGACAACTGACTTACAGCGCAAGCATACTGTTCGTTGCCGTATTGTGTGGCCTCGACAACCACTTCCGTAGATTGCCCATCTTTAAAGGTCAATACATTGCCTTTCAATTCGGCGGCATCGCGGCCTTTGATGATGCGGTAATATATCTTGCCCCCTGACGTGGCAGTAGCTTTCAAATCCACTTGCCGAGGGTATATGATGGTTTCTCCCGTATTCGTAAACGTAACCTGTTGCTCCTGTTTGTCCGATGGGGTACGTTCCATGTACAGTCTGGCCAAGTTGTAGTTTCCGATAGCATTTGAATTATTCGTAAAGTCCAACCTGATTTTTGTCAATGGCAAGCTTGGAATAAAAGTCTGATAATCAGCCGTAGAAATAGACTTTATTGCATTTGAATTAACGGTGAAGTCCAACTTTTTTCCCTCATTACAATAGAACATGAATTTAAGATTCCCGCTGCCATTCTGTGTCCCCAATACCATATCAAACTTACGAAAGTTCATTTCTTCCGGGAGGTCATAGATGATTTGACCACCTTTACTGGAAACTCCTTTATAGTAAGTCTTATCGCTTGTCTGCAAATTCTGATCCGTACCGAAGCAACGGTCCACACCAGGCAATGTTCCGGCTACTGCTGTGGTAGCCTCCGTCCATTGATAGTCTCCCAACCACATGAAAGCTTCCGTATTGGCCTGGTTCACGCACTCGGTAAGCAACCGGGTGTCGTCGTCCAACACCACTTCCATGCGATAGGCATAGTCTCCGGTTTGCATCTCCACATCCACCGTCAGGAAAGAACCTTCTATCAATTCATAATCCGAAGCTATCGTAGCAAAACCGTCGGACATCCGATAAGCATAAGAAGCGACCGATTTGATTTGCTTTCCTGCCAACTCCACCTTAGCTTTTAACTGACCGGCACTGCCGTTGGAATATAATCCCAAAAGTTCTATGGATTGAGCGTGGAGGCTTACCGATGCCCATACGAGCATCAGTAAACATCCTATTTTACCTATTAATTTATTCTTTATCATTTCAATATAATTTTAGTCACATAATCTTTTCCGTTCTCACTGATTTTCACGACATGTACTCCCGGTTTCAAAGATACCGAATAGTTGTGTTGAGCCGTTTTGTCGCGTGCTACAAGCTGACCTTGCACATTGAAGATTTGAATGTCGGCATTGCCACGCAGATTCTCTATCATGCAGGTAGTTCCTGAAACGTACACCTTATAACCGGCTGTTTCTACTCTGTCTTCAACACCAACCGAAGTGTCATGGCGTTTCACCTTCAATACGAAGCGGTCTTTCACATCTCCGGTTTGCGTGATATCAAACTCATAGGCGTTTTCCAGATCCAACTTCCATTCCGCCCCCGTATGTTTGTCCCAAAGGATAACCTCATCATCTCCTGTAAAACCGGTTATCCGGCTCAAACGAAGAGACAACTTGCCAGGAGTTCCTATTCTCAAACCCAGTTTGACTTCTTCGGTATCCATCGGCAATGTGTTCACAGAAGCCGCCGATTTTCCGGCTGCAGAGAACAATTGATTGGCTGTGGCTGACAAACTCCAGAATTTCGGAGCATCTTCATTCACCACAAAATCTGCCGAAGCACCTTCTTCCCAAATAATGTCCGTACGATCTTGCTCTTTATCCCCTGCGTAAAGTTTCAAGCGCACTGAAGTATATTCGTTTGCAGTATAGTAATCGAATGTACGACGGTTAAGCGTCACCTCTTTGGCCACAGGAGTCACGGTAAGTTCAGCCTCAGGTGCCAGTGTCTGGACAAAATAAGACTGGAACGGTATGATCTTCTGTTCCTCATCATAGTTCGTCATATCGAATGTAATGTAGTTGTCCAACTCCTTATTATACTGATAAACGAATTTAGTCACCTTGTGCTCGTCAAAGATCACATTCTGGTGTTTCGTGATGTTGATGTCTGCCAAATACGGATTACCGATCAGGTTCCATCCCTCCTGAGCCTTACCGTAAGGAGATTCAAAATGCTCCAAGTGGCCGATAGTTACCGAACTGTTCGACAGTAAGGTTCCGTTTCCGATATTCATCGCATTATCTACGTCAGCAACCGTCGTCAACTGAACTTCTTCTTCCAGATAGCCTTGCAGCAGTTCGGCTTCCACTTCCAAGTCAGCCGTAGGTGCAGTAGCCACAAAAGTATAGTCGTCCGTGCCGTTTTTCAATTTCAGTTCGACCTTGGGCTCAAGATAAACCTTGAACTCCAACGGAGCTGATTCCGCACCGACCGCCTGGACGGTTATCGGATTCAAAGCCATTTTATCCAACTTCGATTGGTCTATCATGATCGTAAAGCGATTATCGCCATTACGCATGTCTACACTGTCTTTATCCAAAGAGGCGTAGGCCGTTTCTTTCACTTCCAGCATCACCACATCATCGGCATTTCCGCTCAATACTTTCACTTGCAGAGGCAATCCCTTGGCGGTTTCCTCCAGCATGATATTGCTGTTTCCGGACATTCCGTCGGCCAAAGCCAGCTCCACCTTCACCGGACGTTTGCCGGATTCAGGAGAGACAAAGAACATCACTTCGGAAGCACGGTTCAACAACGCTCCCTCGATAGAAAACTCAGCTTTGCCGTTTTCTACAGTCTGTGCTTCCACAAAATGTTCAAACGGACTTTCCGAACCCAAAGCACGAATGGCCATCACCAAATGGTCCTGCTCCATAATACCGGCATGACGGTAACGTAAAGTAATCCGATCGGTTGCTGTCAACTGTGGATCGTTTGCATAAACCAATGTGTAGTGTGTTTTGCTCAAAGGCAAATCGGATTGTCTTCCGGCTGCTACATAGTTGTAAGAGGTACCGTCGAATGTATTCCATTCTCCCTGTACATTCTTTCCTTCCGGATAAATCAACTGTACGGCCGAAGTTTCGGACATTTGGTTCAGATGCAGGCGACTTTCCGGATTAAACGGCACAGTAGAACGATAGTTTTGTGTCAAAGTACCGTAGTGCTTCAGCGACATGTCCTGTACGCTTTCACGCAAATCCCCGTTTTCATCTCTTACATCCATCGTCAAATAAGCCACTAATGCCGAATCATTCAGCAACACTCTTTCCTGCATATATCTCAAGACTTCTTCCTGGGTCAGTGAGCGGTTCCATACGGCAACCTGATCGAATGCTCCCGTAAACCAAGTGTTACCCATTTGGTTCTGTCCCAACATCAACATGGAATGTATGCGTCCTTTGTTTATATTACGTTTTATAGAATATTTCATTCCGTTCAGGTAATAATCCATACCATCGGGGCGGGCCACCAATGCCAGATGAATCCATTGTCCAACCTGATCTTTCGCCACGTTGAGTGAAGTAGATTGGTTCCAACTCCAGGATTCTTCATTCCAATGACAGCGTACATTACCGTTTTGCAAGTGTAGTCCTGTTGCTACAGAGGGATTTGAAGAGCGGAAAAATAAGAGCGGTTTGGTTCCGGACAATATGCCTACATCACCCAAATATACCCACCCCATTACGGTCACGGTATTGGATTCATGCAAAGCAACATAGTTATCTGCCGAACCCACCAAAATTCCACCTTTCTCCACCCACGTCGAGTTACCCAACCCTTTCGGGGTAATCCGGTTGACAACCTCAATCGGCATCGGAATCATCTTTTCGTCGGTCTTGCCTTTCAGAGTCACCAGATTCCGTTCATTGAAGGCTCCCAAATTCTGTCCTATTTTAAGTTCGGAGGAAGCTTCACCCTTCGTAAAATAGAATCCGGTTTGAGGTTGCAGCACGTCATTGTCCGACACGATATCATACACACCGTTCGGTTCTGCCAAGCCTTCCACAATAGAAGCGTGGGCTTTGACAATATGCTGATCCTCGGAATATACGGTAAGCTCTCCTCTATTTGAAACTCCCTCAACGGTCATTTCGATAGCCGGCTTCAAAGACACTACCAACATTTTTTTGCCTTGCAGTTCCTGCATCGGCAAATCAGTCGCTTGCAAAGTCTGCGTATCTGCATTATAGGTCAAATCTCCCACCAAATTCCAATAATTCCTACGTCCGTCTTCCGAATAATACAGACGATAACGTTTATTCGGATTAAACGGTTTACCTTCGACTGCATAGAAATCTAACGTCAAAGTGTCTGCTTCGGCAACGGTAAAGTTTCGAAAGATATATCCAGTCGGTTCCACCTCATAATATTTGGTATCCAAATTGGATTTGTCTTCCAACCAATGTTCCGCTTTATAAGCATATACACCGATCTGATAATCCGATGTTGTATTTTTAACGGCAATCTTCAACAGATTGACTCCCCGGTCTTCAAAGAGTTTCTCACCATCGGTCAATACACCGTAAGCAGTTCGTTGTGCACTGATGGGGAGCGACATTTTTTCATGAATAACCTCCGCACGCGTCATCACACGTGGCTGATATCCGGCAAATGTTTCCAAGTCTCCGGACAGATTATCCCCATTGAAAGCATAGTAAGCCACAAGTCCGTTACGATTGTCTACATTCACGGAATACATTTCACGACGGATTTCCTCTTCATTCAATTCGTAGTTCCATATCTTCAATTCATCTACGGCTGCCTCTATCGGCGCATACTCAAAAGCATCTGCAAACAGCGACAGGTAAGTGGAATTATTCAGCGTATGTTCCCTGCGATAACGCTCTCCCTCACCAGTTAACATACCGTTTACATACAGACGTATCGAACCGTCACGTTTCTCGGTTATCGCCACATGAGCCCACTCACCCATGTTCAATTTACCCCCTTCGATGGTTTTCTGTTCATCAGAAGCCGGTTCATACGTCGGCTTGTTAAACTGGTTGCTTGGCGAATATCTGAATTTCAAAGTTCCGTTTTCTACGAAAAGCAACCAACCTTTTGCACCTTTATCATATTCTTTCTGACGGTTGGCCAACAAAACTCCATCATTCATCGGTTTCACCCAAAGGTCTACAGTAAAGTCATTGAAGAAATAATCTACATATCCTAAATCTATTCTGCCCTTTCCGTTTGAATACAACGCATTTCCGGCTTTCTTTTCCAATTTTACATCCGGTGTTTCCTTCACGATGTATTCGGCCGATAGGGTAGACACATCGGGAGATTCTCTAAGTGTGAGTTTCAACTGTACTTTATCTCCGGGACGCAAGGCATGAGTAAGATACTGATAGGGATTATCTACCTTCATTCCATTTACCGTCCATTCATAATAGTAATACAACGGAATAGTCCATTTCGTATCAATACCGATAGTACGACGGCCATCCACATGGGTGATTTCTTTTAAGGCAAATCCGTTTTTAAAGAAACGGTCGGAAGGATGCTCCAAATCGGCTACCCATACGCCGCGACCATAATCAGCCAGTACCATCTCTTGTGTGGTATAATTCATGACAATATCACTGAATTTTCCACTATTATATCCCTTGGTCCAAAAACGCCAGGTATTTGAACCGTTTTCCAGAATATAGATTCCGGCACTACCACGATTCACAAAATAAAGATCGCCACTACCTTCGTGGAAAAACAAGTGGTCGCAAGCTATATTAGGAAGGCCCTCTCCTACTTTTTCCCAACGACTTTCGTTGACATACAATCGCATGACCTGTCCTGTCTGTCCCAAATACAGGATGTCGCTGTTATCGGGATCTGCCGCTAATCTGGTATTGCTAAATTTAGCCGGCTCACCGTTGTACAGGATGTCCTGAAAAGAGTTTCCACTGTCTATGGATTTCTTTAAGATATTATCAGTCGTACGTACAAAAATAGTAGTATATCCTTTATCGCGTGCAAATGTGACATCCGCGACATCCGCCCCGACATTATCAAACAGATTAGTCAGGCTCCGACCTATATCATCAATGCGGTAGAAAGTGTTTCCTTTTCCCGTTCCCGTACGTCTCATATACCAGGAACCAGTATGTACATCAGCGTAATTGGTGGTCGTGCTCCACGAGTCCAACGGCATATTCTCAATACCGCCTCCGCCACCTCCGGAGAAGTAGCATGTGCTGGTATAAGGATTGGCGCTGGATTCGGAACCTTCATAACCACGCCAATTTCCCCATCGACCGTAGCGGTAGGTCTGCACATCAATATCCTGCGTGTTACCCACCATCAACTGATCACCGAATTCATTGACACGGATATTGTAATACAACATCTGTCCCATATTTCCTCCAATATTAGTCCATTGGTTATTATTCACATCCAAATCTTTCATCAACATACCGCCATCCGAACCTCTGAACACCCGACCACTCTTGTGGGAAAGAATGAAATGATTGTCCGCATTGTGGCGAGAATTGGTTACCGCATAATATTTGCCGTCATCCTGTAACGACGTCAAACGGATTGACCATGCAAACTGATCGAAATTTTTTCCTCCGTCAGAACTAATGGCAGAACTCATCGTACATCCGTACACCCAATTCGGATCACGAAGGTTTACACCGAAACCTCCCAACCAATTCCAAGGAGCCTCATTGCCAAAAACAGTACCTCCACCGATTCCAGCACTGGGCTCTTGAAGCGTTATCCAAGTCTTTCCCTTGTCTTCGGTATAATAGAGTGCCGTAGCATTTCCGTTACGAACTGCTGCCGCAAACCACATTTGGTTCGGATTTATGGTACTGATGACCATATTACCCGGCGAAGTGGCTCTTAAAGGGAATATCGTCTTGTTATCCGGGTCGGAAGGATCATTACGCAGTGCCGTACGGTTTTCATTATATACATCAAAACTCATCTTCTTGATGTTATATTTTCTCTTTCCATTTTCCACCGTGCTTCTCGCTCCATCATCAAAATAGAAGATAGACCGAGACCCTGGTATGTAAATCATATCCCGGTTGGAGGGATCAAACTCCACAGACTGGAACCATACGCCTTTTCCCACACCATTGGGATGGACGTCTTTTAGTTCATCCGGTACAATGACCTCTGTCCAGGTTTTACAGGTGTCTTCACTAATCCAAAGTTTACTGGCCCAATGCTCAATCCCCCCTTGCTGCTGTGCGCCGATGAATTTCAGATTTCCGGCTTTGTCGCGGAAAGCATAACCTCGCTTATACCCTTTGTGAGTAGCCCCTTCTATACGACGCCAGCTATCTCCGCCATCCGTTGTTTCATACACCGTACTGTTATCACCAAAAGCAAACAAGTGATTCCAATCATCCGGGTCTACAGGGATCGAGGAGTGGCGAACCGTACTACGGTGAGCTCTCACCGGAATATTATCCGTGATGCATGTCCAGGTAAGCCCTCCGTTATCAGTCTTGAAAATGCCTGCTCCGTCGGGAATTACATACAATTTGTCATGGTCTTCAGGATGTACCACACCCCAATGCATACGTCCAGACGATGGTTTATGTTCCACCGTACGGAAATAGGCTGTATTACGAATACCTTTTTTACGGTCTTCTGGAGTGTACACGATTTTGGGCCAGGTATGGTTCAGTACATCGGTTGGAACAGTACGGGCTATACTGGCTTGCATCACCTCGTTGTAGGTTGTATCCACGAACTGGTAGAGCGTATCTCCGCCCGGCATGATACCGTAAGTGGGTAGCCATTGCTTGGCATACCATCCGTAACCGAATTTGTTCTTGGCAGCCTTACGGTCTTTTAAAGCCGTCTTCATGATGGTTACAATTTCTTGAGGGCTCCATCCGTCATGTGCCAACTTCATATACACTTGATCATCCAGCAAGTCTTCCATCTTCACGTATTCAAATGCGGAATCCGGAAGCAAAGCTGCTTCTTTTACCATTTTATTGCGTCGTTTCAGGTCCCTGTCGGAATCCGAAGCATACTCATTTCTTGCATAACTATGCAAAACAAAACAGCAAAATAAAAGTTGAGTGGTTAAAAAAAGTTTCTTTATCATCTAACTTCTGTTTTAAATTTAATACTGTATCCCAAAAACAATCTAATCTTAAAAAGTATATTGGAATTTATTTGTGCTTTTCCGCTATCCTTTCTAATCAACTGAAAACATCATCGCCATGCGTCCCAAAAATCATCCGGATTATGTCCCGAGTTATATCCCGGATTTGGAGGTTCCGGATTCATATCACTTCCGGCAATCATCATCTCTGTTTCGAATAACATGACCCGGACTTCAGGACTCACATAATTTTTATACCCATAGTTAAGTGTTGTTCTCATCTCGGTTTCCGCTAATAGCATCATTTGATTCAT
>ENA-OVGR01002063-OVGR01002063.1-human-gut-metagenome-genome-assembly--contig:-NODE-2063-length-13900-cov-2.994077_pt1 | contig 13900 bp, 10 predicted proteins | sample MGYA00237775_ERZ505429 | MGnify/ENA primary metagenome ERZ505429 (study PRJEB26158, sample SAMN06016345) | human gut metagenome | biome: human gut; feature: ankylosing spondylitis patient; material...
TCGACGAGCGGCTGCGGGTGAGAGTATTTCGTGGCCAGATCGTGCGGCTTTTCCAGCTCGTCCTTTCTGCGGGCAAGGGTGCGCAGCGAACCGTTGACCAGACCGGCGGCGCGTTTGTTCGCATAGGTCTTCGTCTGCTCGACCGCTTCATTGACGGCGGCAGAGACGGGGATCTTATCCAGAAATAAGATCTGATACGCGCCGAGACGCAGGATATCAAGCACGACCGGCTGTAATTTTGTCAGTGGGGACGCTACGGCCTGCGCAAGATAAAAGTCCAGCAGCATCCGGTTCTGCACCACGCCGTATAACAGCCTTGCAGCCAGCGCCGCGTCGCGGCGGTCGAGCCGGTCGCGGGCCGTATAGTCCTTCAGCGCACCGTCGGCCCAGGCGTTCTGCCGCCGCATGGCAATCAGCGCGGACAGCGCCGTCGTTCTTGCGTTCATAGCTACCTCTTATTCGATGGTGATCGGATGTCCCCGGAAATAATCGGGGGCGGGCATACGCTTGCCGCCCTTGGCCTGCAGCTCACGGACAAGAACGGTATTGCCGTCCTGACAGGCGACGAGCAGGCCCTTTTTCGTCAGCGCGACGAGCGAACCTGGGGCTTTCTCCGTTTTTTGATCGGCATATTCCACGCGGTAAATTTTAAATTCCGTGCCGCCAAGCTCCGCCGTGGCGACGGGCCACGGGACAAGGCCGCGCACGTGGTCGACAATGAATCTCGCGGGCTGGTTCCAGTCGATGGGGCTTTCCTCCTTGGACAGCATGGGCGCGTAGGTCGCGCGGGCGTTATCCTGCGGGATGCGCGGAGCCGTCCCAGCCTCGATCGAGCGGACGGTGTCGGCGCAGAGCGGCGCGGCGAGCTGCGCAAGGCGCGCCATCAGCTCCTCGGAGGTTTCCAGCGGCTGGATTGCCGTTTTGCGGATCTCAATGATATCGCCCTCGTCCATGCCTGCAGAGAGGTACATGGCGGTGACGCCGGCCTCATCGCAGTGGTTCAGGATGGAGCGCTGCACGGGCGCGGAGCCGCGAAGCTGCGGCAGGATGCTGCCGTGCATATTGATCGCGCCGTATTTCGGGATATCCAGCACAGCCTGCGGCAGAATTTTGCCGTAGGCGACGACGACCAGCAGATCGGGCTTCAGCTCCCGCAGCTGCTGCACCGTCTCCTCGTCCCGGAAGGACTGCGGCTGATACACCGGCAGGCCCACAGACTGGGCATATTCCTTGACGGGCGACGGGATGAGCTTCATGCCGCGGTTTTTCGGCGTATCGATCTTGGTATAGACGGCAGCAATGTCAAAGCCGTCCGAATGCAGCTTTTCCAGACACGCCCTTGCAAACTCGGGCGTGCCCATGAAGACGAGTCTCATTCCCCGTCCTCCTCTTCCTCCTGCCGGGTCATCTCCTCCAGCTCCTCCGGCGTGAGCATCCGTTCAGCGATCTCGGTGTACATATGGCCGTCAAGATGGTCGATCTCGTGCAGGAAGCAGCGGGCGACGATATCGTCGCCCTCATATTCGTACCAGTCGCCGTTCCGGTCCTGTGCGCGGACGACAACGTGCTCGGGACGGGTGACGATACCGTATTTGCCGGGCAGGCTCAGACAGCCCTCCACGCCGGTCTGCGTTTCCTCGCTGACCTCGACGACCTCGGGGTTCACAAGCTCTACGTCTTCCTCGCCGGTATCGACGACGCAGAGCCTGCGCATCACGCCGACCTGCGGCCCGGCAAGGCCCACGCCGTTCGCGTTGTGCATCGTCTCGATCATGTCCTCGATCAAAATCGCAAGCTTCTGGTCAAACCTTGTGACAGGACGGCAGACCTTCGTCAGAATGGGGTCGCCGACCGTCACGATCTTTCTCAGTGCCATAGTATTCTCTGCTCCTTTTCGTGAAGGGTCCAATTTGATTTATTTTATCACGCTTTCCCGCACTTCTCAAGTCAAAAATCGGCGAATATGCGCACGAATGGAAAATCCCCGCGTCTGGACAGGGCCGGGGGCACATCATAGCAGCTTATATCCGCGTGAGATCCGAACCATCACGCGGAGATATGACCAGAATCGTGCGCGTCTTCGTCAGGCTGTCTGCGCCGTGCGCAGACGGCGGCAGCAGCGAATGAAATAGAGGATCTCCGCCGCGGCAGTGATCGTCCACGAGAAGATGTAGAGCAGATACAAAGACGGAATGGTGTGGAAATGCGCGAAGATCGTATAGACCCAGATCACGCGGAACACGCATGAGCCCATGATCACGATCACCGTCGGCACAAAGCTGCGGCCAAGGCCGCGGCAGGCAGCGATGGTGCAGTCCATGAAGGCGCTGACGCAGTAGGAGAAGCACATGATCCGCATCCGCTCCATGCCTGCGGCGACGACGTCCGCGTCGTTTGTGAAGATGTACAGAAACGGTTCGCCGCACAGAAGAAACGCCGCGCCGAGAACCGCCGCGATCGCGAACGAATAGCCGAGGCTGATGTAATAGCTCTTCATCATCCGGTCCTTTTTCCCTGCGCCCCAATTCTGGCCCATGAAGGTCGAGCAGGCGGTATAGAACGCAGCCATGACATTATAAATCACGTTGTCCACGTTGACCGCGGCGGAGTTGCCGGAAACGACGGTCGAATCAAACGAGTTGATGCCGACCTGAATGAACAGATTCGCGACCGCAAAGATCATATGCTGGATCCCCGCCGGGACGCCGAGGCCGAGAATGCGCCCGACCTCGCTGCCATGCAGGCGCAGAAGCTTCCACTCCACGCGGCAGCTGTCTGTCAGCCGCGTCATGTGCAGAAGCACCAGAACCGCCGACAGATACTGTGAGATGATGCTTGCCAGCGCCACGCCGTCGGCGGCCATTTTGCAGACGATGACGAAGAACAGGTTCAGGATGACGTTCAGGATGCCTGCCGCCGTCAGATAGGCCAGGGGCCGCTTCGTGTCGCCGCTGGCGCTCAGGACGGCGTTGCCAAAGTTGAAAATGCCGAGCGCCGGCATACCGAGCGCGTAAATGCGGAAATAGAGCACTGCGCCGGGCAGCAGATCGTCCTTCGTTTTCAGCAGCTCCAGCATCGGCGCGGCCAGGAAAAAGCAAAGAACCGCGATCACGACGCCGGACAGCGTACACAAGATCAGCGCCGTGTGGACGCAATTTCGCGTGTCTTCTTCCTGACGCGCGCCGAGATACTGCGCTACGCGGACATTGACGCCGTTGGACAGGCCGATAAGAAAGCCCGTAAACAGCGTGACGAGCGTCGATGTCGAGCCGACGGAGCCGAGCGCCGTCGCGCTGGAAAATTTCCCGACAACAGCGACGTCCGCCATGTTGAACAGCACCTGCAAAAGCTGTGAGAAAATCAGCGGGACACTGAACAGCAGGATATTTTTGTATAGTGACCCTTCGGTCATCTGGATACCGCCCGCACGGGCGGAACGCGATCTTGCCATAACGACAGTTCCTCTTTTTCGTATCATTTGCCGCAAAAGCTTCCCTATTATAGAGGCTTTCCCCCTGCGCGTCAAGCGGGATCGCGCTATTTTTTCTGTGCCGCACCGGCACGGGAGCTTCCCGGACTCCTCTGCGTCATTTTCCCTGAAAATGCACCTCTCCACGGCAGGAGAAGGCCGGGAGTTTGGGACAAACGAACTGTGCCCCCGCTTTCCAGCAGGGGCACAAGTGGTTTTATTCGGATTCGGACGGGGCCTCGGTCTGCTCGGGCGGTTCTTCCGCCTCGCTGCCGTCCGTCAGTTTTTTGCTGTCAGCATTGACGTAAGCCATGAATTCGTCGCCCGTGATGGTCTCCTTGCTCAGCAGGTACATCGCGATCTCGTCAAGAAGCGAACGGTGCTCGACAAGAAGCTTTTTCGCGTCCGCGTAGCAGTCCATGAGCAGCTTGTGGATCTCTTCGTCCGCCGCGGAGGAGGTGGAGTCGGCGCAGTTCATCATCGTGCTGCCGTCGAGATACGGATTCGAGACGGTCGACAGCGCCATGAGGCCGAGCTTGTCGCTCATGCCGTACTGTGTGACCATCTTGCGGGCCAGCTCCGTCGCACGCTCAATGTCGTTCGACGCGCCGGTCGTGGCGATGCCGAAGACGACCTGCTCAGCGGCGCGGCCGCCCAGCATGGTCTGGAGTTCGACGATAAGCTCTTCCCTGCTGGACAGGAACTTTTCCTCCTCCGGCATCTGCATGGTGTAGCCCAGTGCGCCGGAGGTGTGCGGGACGATGGTGATCTTGGAGACGGGCTGCGAGTGCTTCTGCAGCGCGGCAACCAGCGCATGGCCAACCTCATGATAGGACACGATGCGCTTTTCGGTGTCGGTCAGGACGGTGCCCTTCTTCTCCGTGCCCGCGATGACAAGCTCAAAGGACGTCAGCAGATCCTGCTGGTTGACAGCCTTGCGCCCCATGCGCACGGCGCGCAGCGCCGCCTCGTTGACGAGGTTGGCAAGGTCTGCACCGACCGCACCTGCGGTCGCCTGCGCGATCTTGTGCAGGTCGACATCCTCGGCCAGCTTGATATTTTTTGTGTGGACGCGCAGCGTCTGGTAGCGTCCGGCGAGATTGGGTCGGTCGACGATGATGCGGCGGTCGAAACGGCCGGCGCGCAGCAGCGCCTTATCCAGGATCTCAGGCCGGTTCGTCGCAGCAAGAATCACGACGCCCTTGCTCGAATCAAAGCCGTCGATCTCGGCCAGCAGCTGGTTGAGCGTCTGCTCACGCTCGTCGTTGCCGCCGAATTTGGAGTCTCGCGTGCGGCCGATGGCGTCGATCTCATCAATAAAGATGATAGCCGGGGCGACCTTCGCCGCCTGCTGGAACAGATCGCGCACGCGGCTTGCGCCGACGCCGACGAACATTTCCACGAAATCGGAGCCGGAAATGGAGAAGAACGGAACGCTTGCCTCGCCCGCGACGGCCTTGGCCAGAAGCGTCTTGCCGGTGCCCGGAGGGCCGACCAGCAGTGCACCCTTGGGGAGCTTTGCGCCGATGGCGGCGTATTTCTGCGGGTTATGCAGGAAATCGATGATCTCCACGAGCGATTCCTTGGCCTCGTCCTGTCCGGCCACATCGGCAAACGTGACGCCGGTGGACTTTTCCATATAGACCTTGGCCTTGCTCTCGCCGATACCGCCGATGCCGCCGCCCATGCGCTTCGTCATGCCGCGCATGAGAAGGCTGAACAGGGCATACATGATGATGACCGGCAGCAGCCATGTGACGACAAAGGTCACGATGGGGCTGGCCTGCTCGACGATCTCGGTGTTGTATTCCACGCCCTGCGCGTCGAGCCGGTCTTTCAGATCGTCATTCGAAACGTTGGGGATATAGCCGGTGTAGTACAGCCGCTGCTGCGACGACGGCTTCTTGGCCTCGTCGCGCGTCAGGATGACCATGCGGTCGGACTGGAACTCCAGCTCGGCGATCTCGTCCTTGTCGAGATACGTCTGGAACTCGTTATAGGTGATCTCCGACAGATACGCGTTGGCAATGGTCGTATAGAGCGAATTGATAAGCAGCGTCGCGATCAGCGCCGCGACCATCAGGAATATGATCCGTCTACCCTGCCGTCCATCGTCGCCGTTCTGCGGCTTATTGTCCTGCGGTTTTTTGTTTTTGGGGTCGTTATTCAAGAAACGCACCTTCCTTCTGTGAAAACGTGGGAAGTTTTAGTAGGGAATTTTCTGTTACAAATCTTATCACACTCGCCTCGCATTTACAAGGAAGAACCTGCACCGGCAGGTAAATTTTCTGTGAATTGTGAGATTGGGATTGAGGTTTCCGAAAGAAGCTGTTATACTATATTGTGAATTATTATGACAAGCTGGAGAAACTATGGAACAGAAAAAATGGAACCGGAACGACCGCCGCCCGCCTGCCCGCCGTGCGCAGGAGCCTGCGGAGGCCGCCGAAAATATGCTGGAGGGCCGCAACGCCGTACAGGAGGCGCTTGCCGCAGGCCGTCCCATCGACAAGCTTTACATCGCCGCCGGAGAAACCGACCGCGCCCTTGCACGGCTGGCCTCCATGGCAAGGGAAGCAGGAGCCGCCGTCGTGGAAACCGACCGGCGCAAGCTCGACCAGCTTTCGGCCACGGGCGCGCATCAGGGCGTCATTGCCATGGTCGCGGCGCACGCCTATGCAACGGTCGATGAAATTCTCGAAAACGCGAAAAGCCGGGGCGAAGCCCCGCTGATCGTCATCTGCGACGAGCTTTCCGACCCGCACAATCTGGGCGCGATCATCCGCACGGCAGAGTGCGCGGGCGCGCATGGCGTGATCATCCCAAAGCGCCGCAGCGTCGGTCTGACCGCCGTTGTGGGCAAAGCCTCTGCGGGCGCGCTGGAATATCTGCCGGTGGCGCGCGTGGCCAATCTGGTCAGCGCCATCCATGATCTGCAAAAGGCCGGGGTCTGGGTCTTCGGTACAGCGGCAGACGGCAATACGGCGCTCTATCAGGCCGATCTCAAGGGTCCGGCAGCCATCGTCATCGGAAACGAGGGCGACGGCATGAGCCGCCTTGTCGCCGAAGCGTGCGACTTTAAAGTCAGTATTCCCATGCGCGGCCGCATTTCATCCCTCAACGCATCGAACGCCGCCGCAATTTTATTGTATGAGGCCGTCCGGCAGCGGGGGTAATTTCCCGTTCCTGGATCTCTGCGGGCCGGGTACGGCGGTTTGTAGGGCCGATGCCCACATCGGCGCGTGAGGCAGCCACGACTTTGCCGAAGAGTTCCGTAAAAGCGGCCCATCCTGCCGGGCCGATGTGGGCATCGGCCCCTACAAAGCGAGTATGGTAGATTCACAAAACATGGAGCACACTATGGAACCAACCAGGCGTCCTGAGGACGAAGTACAACTGAACAAGACGCCTGCGGAGCAGGAGGAGCCGGAATACTCGCTTGAGGAGATCATGAACGAGTTCGGCGGCTGGACGAAGCGCGAGGAGCAGGCCGCAGAGCCCGGCGAGACTGTCCGGCTTGCTTCGCCAGCCGGACGTGCGCCCGATGCTCCTGCGTCCGAGGAGGACGAGGAGCCTGCCGACACCATCCGCTTTGCGCCCGTCCACACAAAGACAGAGTCTGAGCCGGAGCGCCCCGCCGTCTGGACCTATCAGGGCGAACCGGATCCGGAGCCAGCCGCAGCTGACCCCAGAGAAGCGCGTGAACGCGCCCGTGCCGAGCGCCGGGAAAGGCGGCAGGCCGAGAAGCGCCGCCGTCAGCTCGAACGCTTCCAGAAGAAGGAGGCCCGCAAAAAGCGTGCCGCCGAGCAGCCTGAGCACGTCTTTTCTTCCCTGGAGGCCGCGTACCAGTTCTATTCCGCCGCCTCCAGCGTCCGGCTGCGGCTGCTGCTGAGCGTACTGACGTGTCTGGTGTCGATTCTGCTGCTGGTTCTGTCGGCATCCTCTGTGATCGGGGATTTCAGCGGCTATTCTCGCGTGTTTTCCGCGATCATGCTGGGACTTCTGCTTGCGCAGGCGCTTCTGAGCTATGATATCTGCCTGTCCGGCGTAATGCAGGCGCTGCGTCTGCGGTTCGATCAGACCAGTATGCTGTTTGTGGTGCTCTGTGTCGTGATCGTCGATGCTTTTTTTGCTGTCATGCAGGGCAGAACGCCGTTCTGCACGGTCGCGTCGGTCCTGCTGCTGCTTGCCCTCTGGGGCCGGAGCTTATTATATGAGGCGCGGCGCAGGTCGCTGCGCGCGGCAGGCAACATGGAAGAGCCTGTCGCCGCCGTGCGGGAGGAAAAGGCGTGGCACGGCTACGACTGCATCTTCCGTGCGCCGGGCGACGCGGCACAGTTCGCCATACAGCTGGAAATGCCGGACGCGGGCAGCCGCATCATGCGCGTCTATGCCCCTGTCATGACGGCGGTGACGCTCGTGCTGTCCATTCTGACCGCGATGCGCGGCGGGAAGAGCTTTCTCTGGTCGTGGACAGCCATGCTGCTGGCGGGCTTCCCCGCAGGCGTGCTCATTGCCTACGCCAAACCGTTTTCCACGTTTGCGAAAAAGCTGTACCGCGTCGGCGCAGCCGTCGCTGGCTGGCAGGGCGCACGGATCTTGTCCGGTGAGGCCGGACTGATCATTGAGGACGCCGACCTGTTCCCGCCGCAGAACGTAACGCAGGGCGGCATGAAGCTCTACGGCAGCCGCCCCGCGCCCATGGTCATCGGCTATGCCAACGCCGTCGTACAGACGGCGGGCAGCGGTCTTGTCCCGCTGTTCGAGCAGATGATGCACGACCAGAACGGCAGGCGCTATACCGTCGACAGCTTCCGCCGGTACGAAAGCGGCGGCCTCGGCGCGACGATCCGGGGCGACGTCGTGCTCATGGGCTCCATCGCGTTCATGAAGCTCATGCGCGTGCGCGTGCCGGAGGGGACGCGGCTGAAGCAGGCGGTCTATCTGTCCGTCAACGGCGAGCTTACCGCCGTCTTCGCCCTCAACTACGCTCCGGCGGAATCCGTCCGGGCCGGTCTTGCCTCCGTTCTGCGCGCAGGCGCGCTCGTGCCGGTGCTGGCCACGCGCGATTTTATGATCACGCCGCAGTTTTTAAAGCAGCGCTACAAGATCCCGCCCGAGCACATTGAATTCCCCATCGTGGAGGAGCGCGCGGCCCTTTCCGAGCCGGAGACTGTACGCAGCGGAACGCAGGGCGCGCTCATGGCCCGCAGCAGCTTTGCAAGCTTCGCCGGGAGCGTTGTCGCGGCGCGGGGACTGCGGAGCACGGCGATTTTGTGCATCTGCATTGCCCTTGTGGGAAGCATCCTCGGCGCGGGGCTGATGTTTGTGCTGACATTCCTCGGCGCAGACCTCGCCGCGTCGTGCTGGAACCTGTTTTTGTACACGGCTTTGTGGCTCCTTCCGGGGCTTCTGGCCGGACTTTTGGCGGGCCGCGCATAGCCGCGCGTGAAAAATCGCAGATTTTCATGGGATTTGACAAGATTCTAATTGCAATCCTATGAGGATTCGTATATAATGGAATTTAAGAGTCGGCGAAATGAGAACTGCCGAGGGACGGAGCGCGCCGTCTTGCGCCCCGTCTGGAGAAAGGAGTAATTTTTACTATGGGCTATACTGCCAATGACATTCGCAACATCTGCCTGCTTGGCCACGGCGGCGACGGCAAATCCGCTCTGTGCGAGAGTATGCTGTTCACCACCAAGGCGATCACCCGTCTGGGCAAGCGCGCCGATGGCACCACTGTTTCTGACTTTGACGACGAAGAGAAGAAGAGACAGTATTCCATTTCTTCTTCTGTCATTCCCGTTGAATATAACAAGTGCAAGCTCAACGTGATCGACAATCCGGGCTATTTTGACTTTGCCGGTCAGATCGTGCAGTCCCTGCGCGTGGTTGACGCGGGTCTCATCTGCCTGACCGCCAAGAGCGGCATCGGCGTCGGCACCGAAAAGGGCTGGAAGTACCTTGCAAAGGCCGGCCTTCCCGCCATGTTCTACATCTCCAAGCTCGACGAGGAGCACGCCAACTTCTTCAACGTTCTCGATTCCCTGCGCGAAATGTTCGGCGCTTCCGTCATTCCGTTCACCTTCCCCATCATGCAGGGCGAAACGGCTGTCGGCCTGGTCGACCTGATTGAGAAGAAGGCCTATGATGCAAACGGCAAGGAGATTGCTCTGCCCGCAGACGCCAACGACAGGATCGAAGAATACATGGCCGAGCTCAACGAGCAGGTCGCGGAGACTGACGAGGCCCTCATGGAGAAGTTCTTCATGGAAGAGCCGTTTACCGCTGAAGAGCTTCAGACCGGCATCAAGGCCGGTATCCGGGACCGCAGCGTGACCCCCGTTTTCTGCGGCTGCGCCTACACCGGCCTCGGCACCACCAACCTGATGGCCAACATCGTCAAGTATGCGCCGAACCCCCTCGAGGGCAAGCCCATGACCAAGGTCGACGACGAGGGCGGCGAGTCCGAGTTCAAGCTCGACCCGAACGGCAGCCCGATGGCGTTCGTTTTCAACACGCTGGCTGACCAGTACGGCAAGAACTCCTACTTCAAGGTTATCTCCGGCGACATGGAGGACACCCTCACCGTCACCAACGTCCGCACCGGCGATTCTGAAAAGCTCGGCAATATGTTCTTCCCGAAGGGCAAGGACAACACCAAGACTTCCAAGGTCTGCTGCGGCGACATCGGCGTCTTCACGAAGCTTGCCTCCGTCAAGACCGGCGACACCCTCGGCCTGCCGGGCAAGACCGTTCGCATCAAGGGCATGACCTACGACGAGCCGATGTACAAGATGGCTGTCTACGCCAAGGTCAAGGGCACCGAAGACAAGATCGCCAACGGCCTTGTCAAGCTGAAAGAAGAGGACGAGTCCTTCACCTACGGCAACGATCCCGAGACCAAGGAGCTCATCATTGCGGGCGTCGGCGATATGCAGCTGTCCGTCCTCATGGCAAAGCTCCAGAGCAAGTATAAGGTCGAGGCTGTTCTCAAGCCCGCCAAGATCGCGTACCGCGAGACGATCAAGAAGAAGGTCGAGATCCACGGCCGTCACAAGAAGCAGTCCGGCGGTCACGGCCAGTTCGGCGATGTTTACATCCGCTTCGAGCCGCAGTCCGAGTCCGAAGAGATGATCTTCGCGGACGAGACCGTCGGCGGCTGCGTGCCGAAGAACTTCATCCCGTCGGTTGAAAAGGGCCTGCGCAACTGCGTCGGCAAGGGCGTTCTGGCCGGTTATCCGGTCGTGTTCCTGAAGTCCACGCTGTACTTCGGCTCCTACCATCCCGTCGACTCCTCCGATATGGCGTTCCAGACCGCTGCCGGCATCGCCTACAAGGAAGGTCTGCCCACCGCTGGCCCGACCCTGCTCGAGCCGATCGGCGAACTCAAGGTCCTCATCCCCGACAACAACATGGGCGACGTCATCGGCGACCTCAACAAGCGCCGCGGCCGCGTCATGGGCATGAACCCCGATCCCGAGAACCCCGGCTATCAGACCGTCGAAGCCGAAGTTCCGATGGGCGAGATGAGCTCCTACACCATCGACCTGCGCGCCATGAGCCAGGGCCGCGGCAGCTACACGCTGAAGTTCATCCGTTACGAGGAGGTCCCGCAGATGAATCAGGCCAAGATCATCGAGGATGCCAAGAAGGACGAAGAAGAAGGCTAATCCAACGCAATTATCGCGCCGGTTCCGCTTGGGAACCGGCGCGCTTTGCAAAAGCGGGAGAGAAGATACAATGGGAGAAAAGCTGACAGTGTCCGCGCGCGTGCGGAGCATTGATCTGGCAAAGAGCATCGCCATTGCCTGCGTGGTGCTCATTCATGTAGCAAGCGGACCTCTGCTGTGGGAAGCGCCGAATACGGGCAGATGGATGCAGAGCCTGCTCTGGGGAAGTGCGTCGCGGTTTGCAGTGCCGCTGTTCTTTCTGTGCAGCGGAGCGCTGCTGCTGGATGAAAACCGTGGAGCGGATGCACGGCATATCTGGACCAGAAGTATACCTCATATCCTGATTACACTGTTTTTCTGGGCATCGGCATATGCGTTTGCGCCGCTTCTTTACCATAGAAGCCTCTGCCGCGAGACAATCGCAAAAGCGCTCATGGACGTTCTTTGCTGGCGTCATGAGCAGCATCTGTATTTTCTACATATTGTGGTCCTTGTCTATGCGGCGGTGCCGGTAACACGCGCATTTTTGCGCAGGGCAGACGAAAAAACGATCCGCTATGCGCTTGCGATTTGGGCGTTTTCCGGTGTTCTGCTTCCGACAGCAAGGGCGCTTGGACTTCTTTTCTGGCTGGACGGGATTCCGGTGCAGTGGGCGCTTTCTTTGACATGGTCCAGCATCGGCTGTACAGCGCTTGGCTGGCGGCTACGGAAAAAGCCCCTTCGCGCAGGAACTTCGATTGCACTCGTTCTGCTCGGCTTTGCAATTTGTTATGTAGGAACGGCGGTGCTTTCCATCCGGAAAGGCACGCTTGCGCCGCAGCTTCTTGAGGGGCTATCTCCGGGACCGCTTATGATGGCAATCGGTATATTCTGCCTGTGCGAGGTTCTGGCGCACGAGTTTGCGCTCAGCGCGTTTCGCGTGTTTGGCGTGACGACGTGGTTCGCTTCGCCGCTTATAAGCATTCCGGCGCTGGCTTTTGCTTGCCTGCTTTTGACGTTTATGGGCGTTTTTGTGATGTCAAAAATCCCTATTGTGCGAAGATGGCTGATTTAGCGTGATTGTAAATACTTGGCGGGGCGTTTGTCCGCGTGGAAAGGAGATTGTAGCATGGGTTTTTGGTGTTTTATGCTGGCGATGGATCTGATCATCCCCCTGAGCATGATTTTTCTGGGGAAGTATTTTTCCAAACGTGCGCCGAAGGAAATCAATATGCTTTTCGGCTACCGTACGACGCGCTCGACCAAAAATCAGGACACCTGGCAATTTGCGCACCATTTCTTCGGAAGGCTCTGGTATAAAATGGGGCTTTTGCTGCTCATCTTGAGCGTGGCGGCGATGCTGCCGGGACTCGGGAAGGATGCGGACGCGGTCGGTACGTTGGGAGGCATCGTCTGTGCAGTCCAGCTTCCTGCGATGCTTTGGGCAATTATACCGACCGAGCGCGCGCTGAAACGCACCTTTGATAAGGACGGTAACAGATTCTAACGTGAAAAAATCCGCATCCGGTTTCGGATGCGGATTTCTGTTTTTTTAGGATGGCTGCGCCGTGGCAACGCCGCGTTTGGCAAGACCTTCAGAGAGAATTTTATGCACATGGTCGCCGATTTCCGCTGTCGTCTTGTGGGCGGCGACCTCGCTTGCCGGAACCACGTCCAGAACGTCAAGGTACACGTCGGTCTTCCGGCGGAACATGTTCTTGAGAATCGCCTTCGTGTTCGTCAGTGCGCAGACGACAATCGGAACGTTCGCCTTCTGCGCGATTTTGAACGCGCCGTTGCGGAACGGCTGGAGAAGGCCTGACTTACTTGTGCCGCCCTCGGGGAAGACGGCGATGGAGGCCTTGTCCTCCTTCAAAAACTGGATCGCTTTCAAAATCGCCTTCAGCGCCTCGCGGTCGTTGTTGCGATCGAGCGGCAGGCAGAGGATTTTCCGCATCACCTGCGCGACGATCGGAAGCGAAAAGTTCTCGGTTTTCGAGACAAACGCCAGCTCCGCCCACGGCATTGCGTAATAAAACACGATCGGGTCAAAAGCGAACAGGTGGTTGGAGACCAGCAGGAACCGTCCCTCGCGCGGCACACGCTCAAGCCCCGCCGCATGCACCCGCACGCCGCCAAGGTCAAAGGCAAGCTTGGAAAATTGGTTGAGAAGGAACCTGAAATATGGGCTCGGCGTTTCTAGCGGCTTTTTGGGGTCTACAAACAGACACGAGACCACCAGCACCAACAAAAACAGAAGCACCATCGCCACAAAGCACCCCACACACAGCAGCGGCAGCTTCCACAGCACCGACCAGCTTTCGTACCAGCCGTACAGTGCGCTGCATCCGGCGGAAAAAACGGCGCTCAGGGCAAACAGAACATAGACCATGGGAAAAGACCTCGATTGGAAACAAATTCACACCGTGCTCTAGTATACTCCAACCGCGCGCAAAAAGACAGCCTTAATTTCCCGTTCAAAGAAAGTTTACAATAAAGCGGAAGCCCCGCCGGATTGGCGGGGCTGGCGGAATCATAATTTCTGCTGCGAAAGCCAGATGTCCATGACGAGGCCGTGCGGCAGGAGCTTCACGAGCGCCATCTGGAGCCTCGCGACGAAGCCATACTTGCTCACATCCTTGCCGCGCTTCGCGTCGCGCCACGCTCTTGCCACGATCTGCTGCGGCTCATACATGGCGGCATATTTTTTGACAACAGGCTTTTCCTCGTTCACGACTGCATGGTCAAAGAATTCCGTCTTCGTCCAGAACGGACA
>ENA-OVGR01002071-OVGR01002071.1-human-gut-metagenome-genome-assembly--contig:-NODE-2071-length-13818-cov-9.286565_pt1 | contig 13818 bp, 8 predicted proteins | sample MGYA00237775_ERZ505429 | MGnify/ENA primary metagenome ERZ505429 (study PRJEB26158, sample SAMN06016345) | human gut metagenome | biome: human gut; feature: ankylosing spondylitis patient; material...
CTTCAGCTGTGCTACCAGCGGTGCAAACATATCAGCCATTGTGATTACCTCCGAATTTACTTTCCAAAATTCACACCCCGTGTCTGTTGGACACAAGGATGCCTTTCTTCTTTATTCTAACACACCGGGCAAAAAGTTCAAGACAAAATTGTGTTTTTGTGCTAATATTTAAGAGAAAACAGGTTTCAAATTGTGAATAAAATATCATACTGTTTCAGAAGGAGATCGAACCGCCATGGATTGGGAAACGCTGAAAGCCGACTGCCTTGCCTGCAGCCGCTGTGAGCTGTGCAAGACCCGCACGAATGTGGTGTTCGGGCAGGGCGTGCCGGACGCCGAAGTGCTGTTTGTGGGCGAGGGCCCCGGCCAGAGCGAGGACGAGCAGGGCCTGCCCTTTGTGGGCCGCAGCGGTCAGCTGCTGGACAAGTATCTGTTTGCCATCGACCTGGACCGGGAAAAGAACTGCTACATTGCCAACATCGTCAAGTGCCGCCCTCCCCAGAACCGTGACCCTCTGCCCGCCGAGAGCGAGGCCTGCATGCCCTGGCTGCGGGAGCAGTTCCGCCTGCTACGGCCCAAGATCGTGGTGTGCCTGGGCCGCATCGCCGCCCAGCGGATGATCCGTTCCGACTTTTCGGTGACCAAGGAGCACGGGCAGTTCATTGAGAAGAACGGCATCCTGTTCATGGGCACCTTCCACCCGGCCGCCCTGCTGCGCGGCCCGCAGAACAAGCCCAATGCCTTTGCCGACTTTGTGGCTCTGCGGGACAAGATCCACGAAGTGTGTGAGCATACCTATGAATGAATAACCCTCTCCGTCTGCTCACTTCGTTCGCATCCACCTCCCCCGAAGGGGGGGAGGTTTCGGCAGCGTAACAGCCAGATGGCGAAAAGCTCGCCCTTCGGGAGAGCTGGCATCGCGCAGCGATGACTGAGAGGGTTTCATTTTCATTCACCCCACGCCTCTTTTTTGCATACTCTAAAGCAAAAGCGAGGTGTTTTTTATGCAGCGTGTTTCGTTTGACCGGGTCGATTTCTTTCTGGGGGCCACCACCCCCGCCGGGTTCAAGGGCTATTTTGAGCCGCTGCGCCGGGAGCCCGGCATGCAGATGGTGCTGATCAAAAGCGGGCCTGGCTGCGGCAAGTCCACTCTGATGAAGCAGCTGGCCCGCCGGGCCATCCAGCAGGGTGAACCGGTGGAGTGCATCCACTGTGCCAGCGACCCTGACAGCTTTGACGGAGTGATCTTTGTTCGGCAGCGCCGGGCCATCGTAGATGCCACCGCGCCCCACACCATAGAGCCGGATGCGCCCGGTGCCGACGAGGTAGTGCTGAGCCTGTACCATACCATTCAGGCCGACGCCCTGCGCCCCCATGCTGAAGAGGTCAAGGCGCTGTTTGCCCGCAACGCTGCGCTGCGGGCGCGTGCTGCGCGGTATGTCGCTTCTGCCGGGAGCCTGCTGCTGGACAGCCGCCGGGCCGAGGCCTGCAGCGCTAACTTTGAAAAAGTGCGCCGCTACGTCAAGCGATTGTGCACCCGGCTGCTGCCCCGCACCGAGAACACCGCCCGCGAAGAGCTGCGGCTGCTCTCGGCTGTGACCCCAAAGGGTGAGGTGTTCTACCAGCACACCGCGCAGGCGCTGGCTGACCGGTTCATCGTGTTCCGGGACGAATATGGTGCCGTGTCGCGCCTGCTGCTGGAGCTGATCCGTGCCGAGGCACTGGCCCGGGGCTATCACATCATCACCTGCCCCTGCGCCATGCACCCGGAGGATAAGATCGACCACATCCTGATCCCGGAGCTGCGGCTGGCCTTCCTCACCGACAACCGGTGGCACCGGGTGCAGCTGCCCGGCATGCAGGCCGTGCGGTGCACCCGGTTCCTTGACCGGGAAAATCTGGCGGGCTACCGCGCCCGGCTGCGGTTCAACGAGCGGGCGGCCGCCGAACTGCTGGAGCAGGCCACCGCCCTGATGGCACAGGCCAAGAGCTGCCACGACGAACTGGAGACTTATTACCGTACCACCGTGGACTTCGCCCAGGTGGACGAAGCTGCCGCCCGGTGCGCGGAGCTGTTCGGGCTGGAAGCGCCGTCACCCGACTGCTGAGTTCTTTATGATAAGGGAAGTGAAATCATGTCCGACATCCGTCTGCCCATCCGGCAGCTGGTGGAGTTTCTGCTGCGCAGCGGCAGCATCGACAGCCGGTTTTCCGGTTTTGACCGTGCACTGGAGGGTGCCCGCATCCACCGCAGGCTGCAGAAGGCCGCCGGGGAGGGTTACGCCGCCGAGGTACCCCTCTGCGCCGATTATACGGTCGACGGCATCCGCTTTACGCTGGAGGGCCGGGCCGACGGCATTTTTACCAATGAAACCGGCGTTGTGACCATTGACGAGATCAAGACCACTGCGGTGCCCGAGGAAGAGATCAGTGAGGACATGAACCCCTGCCACTGGGCGCAGGTCATGGTGTACGGAGCCATCTACAGCGCACAGGAAAACCTGCCCGCCGTGGATGTGCGGCTGACCTATTACCAGATCGACACCGACCGGATCCTCCGCTTTGTACGGCACTTTTCCCGGCAGGAGCTGGAGCAATTCCTGCACAAACTCCTGCACCGGTATCTGCCCTGGGCACAGCGTCAGCTTGCATGGCAGGAAACCCGCAGCGGCAGCCTGACCGCCATGCGGTTCCCGTTTGAAGCCTACCGCCCCGGGCAGCGGGCACTGGCGGGCGAGGTCTGGCGGGCCTGCACCGCCGCCCCCTCCAAAAAAGGCACACGGCTGTTCTGTCAAGCCCCCACCGGCATCGGCAAGACCATGAGTGCGCTCTTCCCTGCCCTGAAAGCCATGGGGAGCGGCTGCGGGGAGAAGCTGTTTTACCTCACCGCCCGCAACACCACACAGGCCGCCGCCGAGGATGCCATTGCCCGCCTGCGGGCCGTACAGCCCGACCTTGCCCTGCGCAGTGTGACCCTGACCGCCAAGGAAAAAGCCTGCCTGCACCCGGACGCCGAGGGCCATCCGGCCTGCCTGCCGGAGATGTGCCCCTATGCAAACGGCTACTACGACCGCATCAAGAATGCGCTGGCCGCACTGCTGGACGGCAGCGGCCAATTCAGCCGTGCCGCACTGGCCGACACCGCCCGACAGTTCACCGTGTGCCCCTTTGAGCTGGGGCTGGACCTGAGCGAATGGTGCGATGTTGTGATCGGGGACTACAACTATTTGTTTGACCCGGTGGTGCACCTGAAGCGTTTCTTCGACACCTCCGGCGACTGGCTGTTCCTGATCGACGAGGCACACAATCTGCCCGACCGCGCCCGCGCCATGTACTCGGCCCGCTTCTGCAAGAGCAGCCTGACCGACGCAAAACGCACGCTTGGCAAGGGCAAAAGTGCCCTGAAAACCGCCCTGACCAAGGCCGACAAGGCCATGCGGGAGGCGCGGCAGGCCTGTGTGCGTCTGGCACCCCGCAGGCACGCGGAGGACGCCCCCGGCGAACCGGCCCAGACTAGCCTTCTGCCGGAATCGGATGCCCCGGCGTTTGCCCTGCCGGAGCCGTTGTATGCGCAGGACGGCACGGTGTTTTTGCAGGAGCTGCCCGCCGCACTGCTGACGCCCCTGCGGGCGGTGCAGGCCCCTTTGCAGGCCTGGCTGGAAGACAACCCGGAAGCCGACGCCCACCCGCAGATGCTGGAGCTTTATTTTGCGGTACAGGATCTGGTGCGGGCTGCCGAACGGTACGACAGCCACTTTGTGACCCAGCTCACCGCCCGCGGCAGCGAGCTGGAATTGCAGCTGCTCTGTCTGGACCCGGCCCCCTTTGTGGATGCCAGCCTTTCCACCGGGCGCAGTGCCGCGCTGTTCAGCGCCACCCTCACCCCGCCCGCCTACTACCGCAGCGTGCTGGGCTGTGCCGGCGCCCGGGCTGTGGCGCTGGAAAGCCCGTTTCCCGCCGGGAACCTGGGGCTGTTCTGCCTGCCAGGCATCTCCACCCGCTACCGTGACCGGGAGCGCAGCGTACAGAGCGTGTCGGATGCACTGGCCCGGCTGGCGCAGAGCCGGGTGGGCAACTATCTGGCGTTCTTTCCCAGTTACGCCTATCTGCGGCAGGTGCAGGAAGATTTTGCCGCCCGCTATCCGGGTATTTCCACCCTTGTGCAGGAGAGCGGGTTGGATGACGCCGCCCGCGCCGCTTTTCTGGCACGATTTGAGCCAGACCCTGCCCATACCCTGCTGGGCTTTGCAGTCATGGGCGGCATCTTTGGCGAGGGCGTAGACCTTGCCGGTGACCGGCTCATCGGCTGTGCCATCGTGGGCGTGGGGCTGCCGCAGGTGAACCCCCGGCAGGAGATGCTGCGCCGCTACTACGACGCCCAAAACGGGGCCGGGTTCGATTACGCCTACCGCTATCCCGGCATGAACAAGGTCCTGCAGGCCGCCGGACGGGTCATCCGCACCCCGGAGGACAAGGGCGTGGTGCTGCTGCTGGATGACCGCTTTGCAAAGCCGGACTATCAGCGGCTGTTCCCGCTCCACTGGAAGCACCTGCAGTATCTGCCCGGCCCTGCCGCACTGGAAACCGCTCTGGCCGATTTCTGGAGCAGTAAGCCCGAATAAACGCCCCCCGCCCACGGACCGAACTCTTCTGTCCTTCTGTGGGCGGGGTTGTCGTTTGAGCGCAGGAAACTTTTGCGCTGCTGCGTTGGTTGCCAAAAAAGTGCAACTTTTTTCAAAAACAGGCTTGACAAGCACCGCATTTGCGGGTATAATAGCACACGTTGAGCGGCTCACACCGCAAGACACGAACCAAATGATGGGGATTTGCATAGTGGTAGTGCGGTAGACTCTGACTCTACTTGTGGGAGTTCGATTCTCTCATCCCCAACCAGGACAAAGCCATCCGATGAATAATCGGGTGGCTTTTTGTTTTGTTTTCTGCCGATTTCACGCAGTGAACACACCGCACTGTACCAAAGGTCTTTGGGCAAATCAAACACCCGCACCGCATTCCCTTTTCTTGGGAGATGCAGTGCGGGTGCTTTTTCAATTCATGAACTGATTACCGGACTTTGCCGCAGTTTTTGCAGGACCGCCCAGAAGCAGCGTTGAGTGTTCCGCAGTCCGGGCAGTACCACCGGCCATCCGGCATCGGGTCAACCGGCGATGGGGTCTGATGCTTTTTTACAGATGCTTCACTATCAGGTGCTGTAAACAGCGGAGCGATATTCACATCTCTGCGGCCCGAACCCGCAAGGCTCCGAAAGTCCCACGATTTGATTTCCTGTGCCAATGTAGCTTTTGGCTTCAGGTATTCTCCGCATCGTTGGCAGTAACGGACCCCCGATTGGTTTTCATAGCCACAATTTTTGCAGGTCATGTCAACACCTCTTAAAGGATGCTGATGCGGCCTGCACCGTAGGGATTCTCGTAGTCCAGCAGGTAGCCGGGGTACTCTGCCAGCACACTGTTGGCGCTGGAAAGGTGCGGCAGACCCTCTGCATCCACACCGCCAAAGGTCATGGCATAGGTGGACATGACGAGGTAATCCTCCGACACATAGTCCTTGATGAGCTCGGCCCCGTCAAACATGGCAAAGCCGTCGCCCAGATTGCGCAGGGTGTAGTTCATGCCGGCCAGAGCATAAGTCTTGGCCGGGTCCAGAGGCTCGTAGGTGCCGGTGTGACGATCGTAGATCTTCACGTTCTGCACACGAGGCGTGCCGGTGGCACTGCCGATCCAGACGTTCTTGTCGTCGGTCTGCACGGTGTTGGGGATGTCGGTGTGGATCTCATAGGTCGCACCGGCCACCTGCAGGAAACCGCCGTTCTCCTTGCCCTCTGCACCTGCAAAGCGGGCTGCAAACTCCAGTGCGTCCTGGATCTGCTTGCCGGTCACCGACATCAGGCAGGCCACGTTGCCAAAGGGGCTGACCTGCTTGCAGGTCTTGAAGGTCCAGTACCCGGCGTCCTCGTCCGAGCGGATGCCGCCGCCGTTCATGATGGCGATGTCACAGTGCAGCTGCTCCACCTCATTGAAGTAGGTGTAGATGCCGTCGGCCACAAAGTCGCCCAGGTTGGTCTCGCCGGAGCGGATGCGGCGTTTGCCGGTAGCAGGGTCGGTGATGTAAAACTTGGTATCGGCCACGGCGATCTTCTCGCCCAGCATGTCATCCACTGTGTTGACCCATGCGGCCTGCTCTGCTGCCACGGCGACATCCTCCTGATCGTAGGTGGACACCAACCGGGTGGAGATGGTGCCGTCCGGGGCAATGGTCATCTCGCCCACATTGGCAAAATAGGAGCCGGTCTGGGTCAGGGTGACCAGTCTGCCGGAAGCGTCCGCCACCTGCTTATTCTCCATCACCGTGTGGGAGTGGCCGTCGATGAAGGCATCAAAACCAGTGGTGTGGGCAATGACCTCCTCGCTGGTCCAGGGAGAGGACGAGGGATCCACGCCCAAGTGGCCCAAGCCGATGACCACATCGGCCAGGCACTTCGCCTTGTCAACGGCCTTCTGCACGGCGCTGTAGAGCTTCTGGCCGTCCTCGCCGCCCAGGATGTCGTAGATGTACTTGGTCTGGGCCTTGTTCATGAAGTAGGCCGGGGTGGACTTGGTAAAGGTCTCGGGCGTGGTGATGCCCACAAAGGCAATGCGCACACCACCGCGCACGAACACCTTGATTTCCGGCAGCACCCGCAGATTGGTGCGCAGGTCCACCCAGTTGCAGGACAGGTACGGGAAGTCGGCATCCCGCATGAGCTCTTTGGCGCGGTCCATGCCGTAGTCGAACTCATGGTTGCCAGGAGTAGCGGCATCGTAACCGGCGGCGTTCATCAACTCAATGATGGAAGCACCCTGGTCCATGGAGCCGTAAGCCGTGCCCTGCACATGGTCACCGGCGTCCACCAGCAGGACCTTCTTGCCGGCGTCCTGATAGCTCTGCTTCAGGGCGGCAATGGCCGCATAGGTGAGCTCCGGGGCCTGCTTGTCGATGTAAGTGTGCACGTCGTTGGTGTACAGGATGGTGACCTCGGATTTTTCACCGGTCCAGCAGGCAGATGCAGCCGGGGCCCCGACGGCCATGGCGGCGGCAGCGGTGGTGACACCGGCGGCCTTCAGGAAATTGCGGCGGGAGATAAGATGTTTCACGGGAAAACGACCTCCTCTTTTTCTGGCATTTGATGGGGCAGGCTCTCCCCTGCCCCTGACTGGTTCAAGCATAACACAGAACCGCGCCAAGAGCAAGACAAAACATGTCGTTTTGTTCAATTTTCTTTCACATATCAGCCGTTTTTCTTGCATTGCGCATCATCGCCGTACAAAAAAGAGAACGCCCCTGCAGCTGTCCCAGCATACAGGGGCGTTCCCATCCGTTTAAAAAGGCCGGAGAAAGGGGGCCTTAAATGGCGTTGTATTCCTTGAGGATCTTCTCAAGGTCGGTGCCCTCGATTTTCTTCAAAGCTTCCTTCAGGGCCAGACGCGGGATGAGCGGCAGGTCCATGTCGGTGATCTTCTTGCCGTCGCGCAGCTTGACCGTTGCATTCAGCAGGTCACGCACGTCATAGGTGCTGCCCCAGACCTCGGGCACACCGCGGTCCACGTTCAGCAGGGTGTACACGGCCTCCATACCGGTGCGCATGGAGTACTCGGTGGTGAAAATGGTATCGCGCTTGGTTTCCGCAAACTGGCCCAGGAAGGCAAAGTTCACAGCGCCCTCCGGCACGATGTCGGGGCGGTCGCCCATGGCACGGGGCATGAAGAAAGCGTCAATATAGGGCATCATCACCGGCACGGTGTTGGCGCTGTGCTCTGCCAGCTCTTCGATCTGGTCGGTGGGCACGCCGATGTGGTACAGCCACTCCATGCAGATCTCCTTGCCGGTGCAGTCGCGCATGGGCTTTTTGATATAATCGCCGGGCTTGTCGCTGAACAGGCCGTAGACCCAGACACACAGCTGATCCTTGGGTTGATCGCGGAACTGCTGCTGACGGTTCAGCGTCCAGCTGAGCAGCCAGCTGGAGTCCTTGACCGTAACGATGCCGCCGGTGACGGTGTGACCGCTGAAGGGATCGCGCTTGCAGATCTTCTGGATATACTGCGGGATCTTGTCATCCAGGGTGGTGATGGTGGCGCTCTCCCAGTTGGACAGCTCCGGATCCGAGCAGAACTTTTCGGGGTGGCCGAAGGACGGGTCCTGTGCGGCGATCTTCTTCCACAGATCCCAGCCGTTGCCCGGCTTGATGGTGGGGTCGAAACCGGCTGCCTTGTCCTGGGCACCCACGGTGCAGCTCTCGACGCAGCCGCCGTTGGTGATGAACAGCAGATCGTTCTCGGTCAGGTCGATGTTGGACACCTCGCCTGCGTGCTCCACGGTGACCGAGCTTGCCATCTTGCGGCTGCCCTGAATGTTGAACCTGACGTCCGTGACCTTGGTGTCGTAGTGGAACTGCACGCCAAAGCCCTTCAGATACTCGATCATGGGCAGGATGATGGACTCATACTGGTTGTAGCGGGTGAAGCGCAGGGCGGTAAAGTCCGGCAGTCCGCCGATGTGGTGGATATAGCGCTTGATATACAGCTTCATTTCCAGTGCGCTGTGCCAGTTCTCAAAGGCGAACATGGTGCGCCAGTACAGCCAGAAGTTGGAATTCAGCACCTCATCGTCAAAGAAGTCGGTGATCTTCTTGTCCTGCAGCTGCTCGTCCGGGGTGAAGAACAGCTTCATGATCTCCATAGCGCCCTTGTCGGACAGGCCGAACTTGCCGTCGGTGTGGGCGTCCTTGCCCTGCTCCACGGTAGCACGGCAAAGGGAGAAGTTGGGGTCCTCCTTGTTCAGCCAGTAATACTCATCCAGCACGCTGGCACCCTCGGTCTCCAGCGAAGGGATGGAGTGCAGCAGGTCCCACATGACCTCAAAATGGTTGTCCATCTCACGGCCGCCGCGCATGACGTAGCCGATGCTGTACTTGTAGCCGTCGCAGGCACCGCCGGGCAGAGCCTCCTTCTCGAACACATGGACATGCTCGCCCTTCATCTGGCCGTCACGCACCAGATAGCAGGCTGCGGTCAGGGCTGCCAGGCCGGAACCGACGATATATGCGGATTTATGATCAACGCCCTCCGGCTTTTTGGGACGTGCAAATGCTTCGTAGTTGCCACTGGAATAGTACATGGAAAAGCCTCCTTGCTTCGCTTTTTTCTTTCTTACAGCAGTTCAATGCTGCTCTCTATGGCAACAGTATACCCTGCCTTGGCCCGCAGAACAACAAACAAACTCTGCCCCCTGTATAAAATTTAGACAACTGTCCCGTTTTGTTGGAAATGCGTACAAATTGTGACAAAAAAAAGCGGAATGACCGCTGTCATTCCGCTTTTGCAGGCGTTTGTTTTATTTTGCGGTGGGCTGGGCCACCTCAAAGTCAATCTTGCCCAGATTGACGTCGGAACGCACGATGGTGATCATCATGGTATCGCCCAGGCTCCAGTTCCTGCCGGAGACGGGGTCGGACAGGCGCACACCCTCGGTGAGCATCGTGCCGGAGGGGGTCAGGCTGGAAGCCGGTACAAAGCCCTCCACGCCGTTCTCCAGTTCAATGAACAGACCGCGTTGGGTCACGCCGGAAATGCGGCCCTCGTAGCTCTCGCCCAGATGGCGGCGGGCATACTCGGCCTTGTAGCAGTCCTCGGCCTTGCGCTCGATCTGCATGGCGATGACTTCGCGCTCGCTGGCCTGCTTGCTGGCCCGCTCCGCAAAATCGGTGTAGCGCAGGATCATGGTGTCCTTGTCGGTGCCCTTGAGCTGCGCGGTCATGATGCGGTGGATGGCCAGGTCCGGATAGCGGCGGATGGGGCTGGTAAAGTGGGCATAGTCCTGCAGCACCAGACCGTAGTGACCCTTGGGCTTTTCCTCGTACAGAGCCTTGGACATGCAGCGCAGCATACCGGTGTTGATGATCTGCTCATACGGGCCGCCGCGCACGCCCTCCAGAATGGCGCTCAGCTCCTTGGGGGTGGGCACCTCCTTGGCAAAGTGGTCGTTAATGCCGCAGGCCTGCAGCAGAGCATGCAGACGCTCCAGCTTTTCGGCGTTGGGTTCCTCGTGCACGCGGTACACAAAGGGGATCTGCTTGACCCGGGCAAAGTGGGCGGCGCACTGGTTGGCCAGCAACATGAACTCCTCGATCATGGCTTCGCTCTCGCCGGAGGTGCGCTTCTTCACGTCGATGCAGTGGCCATTCTCGTCGAGGATCAGCTTGACTTCACCGCTCTCGATGTCCATGCATCCGCGCTCCTTGCGCAGGCGGGCACGGTGGCCGTACAGCTCCTTCATGGCGGGCAGCTGAGCCAGAACCTCGTGGTACTTGCCCTTGAGCTCGTCGTCGGCACTGCCGGCCAGCAGGGCGTTGATCTCGGAGTACACGCCCTTGACACGGCTGCGGATGACCGACTTGACAAAGCGGTAGTCGGTCAGGTTGCCGTCCTTGTCCAGACGCATCAGGCAGGAGAACGCCAGGCGCAGCACGCCCTCGTTCAGGCTGCAGATGCCGTTGGACAGCTGCTTGGGCAGCATGGGCACCACCTGGTCGGCATAGTACACGCTGGTGGCACGGTGAAAGGCTTCGTTGTCCAGCTCACTGCCGGGCTTGACGTAGTGAGACACATCCGCAATATGCACGCCCAGCTCAAAGCCGCTCTCCGGCGTCTTGGTCAGGCTGATGGCGTCGTCGATGTCCTTGGTCTCAGCGCTGTCGATGGTGAAGATGGGCAGAGCGCGCAGATCCATGCGGCCCTCACAGTCGGCCTCGGTCACCTCGGCGTTTTCCAGCTTCTTGGCCTCTTCGCGGACCTTATCCGGGAAACGGCTGCGGATGTCCTGCGCATAGAGCAGAGCCTTGGCGCAGCGCTTGGCCTCGTCGGAGCTGCCAAAGCGCATGGCCACGCCCACGCGGTGATCTTCCTGCCGGTTGCCGCGCTGCAGGATTTCCACAGCCACTTTGTCGCCGTCCTTGGCACCGCCCTCGCAGTCGCGCATCATCCGCATGGAGATGGCGGGGCAGTCATCGGGCACGAACTTCAGCATGCCCTCCACACGGCGGACGGTGCCCACCAGATCGTTCTTTTCTTCCAGCACGGCCAGGATCTCGCCCTCGTCGCTGCCCTCCACACGGGGATGCTCAAACTTTTCCACCAGCACCTTGTCACCGGGCATGGCGCCGCGGGTGAAGCGGCCCGGGATGAAGATATCGCTGGTGCCGTCCTCCAGCATGACAAAAGCAAAATTCTTGCCCAGCTTGACCACCTTGCACAGCAGGGCCTTGTCGGCGCGGCCGGAACGCACCGTAAAGAAAACGCCCTGCCGCTGGCAGATCACAGCCTCGTGCACCAGCTGGTCCACGGCCTCCATCACCTTGCGGTCCGAGCCACGGTCCCCGCCGAACTTTGACTTGAGGTCCTTCACGGTGCACGGCTGATTCTGGATCGCGTGCTCAATTTTATCGCGCATTGCCATAATATTTTTCTCCTTGCTCTTCCTGGCTGCGGCCTCCGTCGGGCTGCAGCCCTGCCAGTTCCGGGCATTGCTGCCCACCCTGCTGCGGCAGCCCGAAAAGACAGCTGCCCGCACTTTTTTACTCAACTATGTCGGTTTTACACAGAAAAACAGCCCCGTCAGAGCACGGGGCTGCATGGGGTGCATCAACCTGCCAGACGGCCGGTGAACAGGCAAGCCAGAATTGCCACCACGAAAAAGACGACACCGGCAATGCGGGTCACCTTGGCCAACATCTGGTCAGCCGGGGTCAGGCGTGCGTTGTTGGCACCGCCTGCACTGCCGTTGATGGCGCCGGAAAGGCCCTGGCCGTGGGTGTGCTGCATGAGGGTGAGGAACACGATGACCAGCGAAGCGACCAGCAGGATCGCGCCGCCAACGATTTCGATAACAGACATGGATTGAAACGCTCCTTTATTCAAATTGAATGGGAAAACCACGCAAAAATACGACTATATAGTATCATACCATCTGCAAAAAAGCAAGCACAATTCCGCATTTATCCCAACCAGTGCAGTGCCGTGCACAGCTGTGCAAACGCCGCCGCGCTGGAGACCGCCGCCTGCGTCTGTCCGTCCTGCATGACTACGATGGTGTATTGCGGATCCTCGGCCGGGTAAAACCCCGCGAACCAAAGGTTCATGCGCTCTTTCCCTTCGGCCGTGAACTGCCCGGTCTGGGCGGTACCGGTCTTGCCCGCCGCCCCGCCGGGCAGGCCGGACGCATCCTGTGCCGTGCCCTCGACCACCGTCTGCTCCAGCATGGTGCGCAGAGCCGCTGCGGTCTGCTCCGTGAGCACCCGTTCTGCCTGCGGGCGGGCAAAGGCCGACAGCTCTTCCCCGGATGTTTCATCCAGCGTACAGTCCAGCAGGCACGGCGCACGGTAAACACCGCCGTTTGCGATGGTGTTCATCATGGCGGCCACTTGCAGCGGCGTTGCCAGCAGGCTGCCCTGCCCGAAGCTGAAATTGGCCAGCTGCCCGCTCTGGGCCAGTTCCTCGGCTCCCGGCAGGGCTCCGCTCTGGGCGGTAAAGCCCTCCGCCAGCCCGATGCTCCGTCCGAAGCCCAGCGCCTGCGCCTGCTGCAAAAGAGCCTGTGCTCCCAGCTGCTGCCCCAACCGGATAAAATAGCCGTTGCAGCTCTTTGCCAATGCGGCCGAAAGGTCCACTTCGCCGTGCGGCACACCGCCTGCGCAGCGGAAGATCTGCCCGTCCACCACCACCGCGCCGTTGCAGTCGTACTCCGGCGCAAGGCCGGCTTCCTGCGCCGCCGCTGCCAGCACCGGCTTGAACACCGACCCCACCGCATACGCCTGCAAGGCCCGGTTTAAAAAGGGGCTGTCCGGCGCTTCCAGACTGGCCGCCGGGTCAGCCGGGTCAAAACCCGGCACACTGACGCAGGCCCGCAGGGCTGCCGTGCGGACGTCCAGCACCAGAATGCAGCCGGTGGTCATGGTCTGCGCCGCCACCGCCTCGGCCGCCCGCTGGACAGAACGGGAGAGGGTCAGGCGGACTCCCACCGCTCCGCTGTCCGCCTGCAGATGCTGCACCTGCTCCCCGGTGCGCAGGGTGCCCTGCGCGGTCACCGGGCACAGCAGGGTGTCCCGTGCCCCGCTGCCGGTGAGCAGCGCGTCCAGTGCTTTTTCCAGCCCGGCAGCACCGTGGCCCTCACCGTCCAGATACCCCAGCAGCTGCGGGCACAGCGGTGCGGCTGCATACCGCCGGGATGCCGCATAGCATGGAATGCCCAGCGCCGTCATGTCCCGGTCCACCTCCACGAGAAATGGAGCCGCCCGGCTGCGGCTGCGGTACAGCAGTTCCTGTCCGGCGGTGTCGGTGCAGGCGTACAGGCGGGTATAATTTTCCTGCCCCGGAAAGCAGAGAGCCAGCCAGCGTTTTTCCAGCCCGGTGAGTGGCAGGCCCATGCAGTCGTAAAAGCCGCCGCGCCGGGCTGGCAGTTCCAGCGTGACCGTGCTCTGTGCCGCCGCACGGGCTGCATAATCCGTGCGGGACGCCAAATAAAACAGCCTGCACAGCACTCCGGCAAAGCCGAACAACAACGCCGCATACAGCGCCAGCACCCTCCGCCCGGACATGGACACGCCCCCTTTGGCATAGCGTGGGCAACGGAGACCCAGGCTATACAAAAAGAGAGGCAGAACCTCCGAAGAAGTTCTGCCTCCCTAAGGCACTTTTATAAGAGCGCTTTTGCGGCTTAGTACATGCCGCCCTTCCAAACCACACTTTTGGAGCCGAATCACGAATA
>ENA-OVGR01002094-OVGR01002094.1-human-gut-metagenome-genome-assembly--contig:-NODE-2094-length-13671-cov-9.238469_pt1 | contig 13671 bp, 10 predicted proteins | sample MGYA00237775_ERZ505429 | MGnify/ENA primary metagenome ERZ505429 (study PRJEB26158, sample SAMN06016345) | human gut metagenome | biome: human gut; feature: ankylosing spondylitis patient; material...
AAGCGAACAAGACCAGATCCACAGCCTCGTCCAGGTTCATCAGAAAGCGGGTCATGTTGGGGTCGGTGATAGTGATGGGGTTACCAGCCTTGATCTGGTCGATGAACAGAGGGATAACGGAACCGCGGCTGCACATAACGTTGCCGTAACGGGTACAGCAGATAGTGGTGCCGCCCCGCTCAGCTGCCACACGGGCGTTTGCGTAGATGACGTGCTCCATCATGGCCTTGGAGATACCCATGGCGTTGATGGGATAGGCTGCCTTATCGGTGGACAGGCAGACGACACGCTTGACCCCGGCATCAATAGCAGCGTGAAGGACATTGTCAGTACCGATGATGTTGGTCTGAACCGCCTGCATGGGGAAAAACTCGCAGGAAGGGACCTGCTTCAATGCAGCGGCATGGAAAATGTAGTCAACGCCGGGCATTGCGTCACGGATGGACTGGGGGTTGCGGACATCACCGATGTAGAACTTCACCTTCTTTGCAGTGTCAGGGTGCTTGGCCTGAAGCTCATGGCGCATATCATCCTGCTTCTTTTCGTCACGGGAGAAGATACGAATCTCCTTCAGGTCAGAATCCAGGAAGTGCTTCAGAACGGTAGAACCGAAAGAACCAGTACCACCAGTGATCATAAGGGTTGCGTTATCAAATGCAGACATTTTAAATTATTCTCCTTTGCTATTTAACCAAAACAGATATTATCAATTTGCGTTGTCAATTTGCAGTTACATCAGCTTCAATTGATTTCGCATAAACCATGCTATTAACAGACATTTCCATATTGTCTAAGAAGAATTCTTCTGTGTGGCACACTATTTCCTTACTCTTTATTTTTTCTATTGCACGTCTGAGGCCTTTATCATCCGAGCAATCGACAATTGGGCAATTTGTTTCTCTTTTCACCCTTTGTGCAAACAGTGATTCCGTCCCAATACAGAGAATTAGTGGTGCATGGACAGCCATACACGTTGCTGTCTTACTTGGCAGTGCTGTACGATAGATATTTTGCGCAAGTGGTATGATGTTAACATCCGCACAGGCATACAGGGCAGGTGCTTTATCAACGGGTTGCATCGGCCAAAAAATCACATTATTTAAATCGCTTGCTTTTTCAATAAGCTTCTGTTTGTATGCACCATCCCCAAAAATATGAAACAAAACATCTGGGTCTTCTGATTTACGCGCCGCCTCGATTACAACTTCGACATTCTGCATGACTCCTATATTTCCCGCATATACTACATTGAATTTGTTCTGGGGCAGCAGCTTCCGAATATCATTATCCATGGACAAACTTCTTTCAAACGGTTTATCCTGATAGCTCCAATTATATACTACTTTAATTTTACTTCCATTAACTCCATTACTTTCAAGTTCAGTCTTTATATCCTCTGAAATTGTAATAATCTCTGCCGCTTTATCATAGGCATATTTTTGCGTTCTTGAAAAAAATATATAAGGCAAACTATTCTTTTTGATTTTTCCGCTATATACCGCATTTTCCGGGAACATATCCTGAACATTAAAAACAGTGCGAACAGTTTTCATCCGTTTTTTTAAAACCCACATCTGAAAGCCTGCAACATTTGATGACTGCAAAAAAACTCTATCATAGTTCCTATTTTGTTTTATCCATTCATCGCATTTTTTCACATAACTTAAATCAGATAAGTATCGACTTACAAGATTGCTATGTGCTACAGCAGTCATAGGAATTTTTGTTGTTGTAACTCCTAGATTTTCAAGTTTGGGGTAGAGTCCCTCAATTTCTCCACCTGTATCTTTTTGGAGAATATGAACCGTGTGTCCTCTCTTGTATAGAGCCTCTATCATCGCAGTAAGTAAGTGCTCTGATGGCGTTCTTCGATCCAAGCCTATACTAAGCCAAAATAAAATTCTCATGCTATTTCTCCATTATGATAGCACAGCTTTAAGCCATTCTGTCATCTTTTCCTTTTCGGCATCAAGTATTTCCATATCCAATTTGACAGGTTTCTTTGTTATTTCACCTGCTCCAACTCTCTCGAGCAGACCCACCCGATTAGTCTTCACAAAGAGCATTGCAGAATGACCGTATGCAAGTGTTACCGCACAGGAATGCACTCTATCGGACAAGGTTAATTGAGAATTTGCATACAGATTAATATAGCCGTAAGGGATATCTGCACAGAAGGAGTTTTTATATGCGTAAATTTTGCTTCTAAAATGCGGGTGGAATCTCTGATCCGTTCTTACCAGCTTATACCGACCGATTTCGTTTTCACGTTTCGGTGCTGGCAGAAGACTTCGAACATAAATCAATGCATCTGTAAACCGATCTGTTTTTGCTGCAACCGTAGAAGGTGAATTAACGAAAATCCTTTGATTGTCAAATTCAAATTCATGGGTGTGTTTACGGCTAGAATCATCGACCCAGATTTCTGGCTCAATAATTTTATCAAAATTGGAAATCCAGTACGGCTGCCCAAAATCAATCTTGCAGGGAGCATAGTAATCCGGGGTAAAGAAGGAGAAGCAAATTCCATCATACGCATTGGTTGCGTATTTTCCAAACGCCTCATAGGTTTCATGTTCTCTAGACGAAAAAACAAATGGAGGACACTGCTTAAAGAATTCTTCAACTGCACATCTGGCAGTAGCATCAAGCTTCATAGTGCCAGCACTCAAAATCATATAACCAACGCCACGTTCTTTGAGTTCCAACAGAATGTCTTTCCACAGCAGGAGGAAATACTTAGAAATCACAGGGCCGGCAAGCACAATATAATCCACATCGAGTTTTGCGATGTACTCAAGCTGATTCTTATGGGGATACAGCCGCTTTCCGTAACTTGTTGTGTAAGTTTGATAATCTGAAACGACTGTCACATTCTCTGCGCCCAGAATTTTCTTAAGCACATACTCTACACCCAAACTAAAAAAACCGTTTCCGATATTCGTGCACCAGAATCCAGTGCAGTACGCCACCTTCATAACTTTGTACTCCTCATCAATGAAATATTATCAACCACAAAACAGCCCAGACTCAATCTCAAAGAGTCTGAGCCGTTTATTCCTTATAAAGCTCTACTAATCGTCCTCATCAGTGTGAATCACACTGCCGCTATGTCTTGCACCGCAAAAACAAGCGTTTCTGCGACAAATTCACGCTACGGTAACCGCTGTCTTTAGTCCGGATAGCACCCTCGCTCGTTACGGTAGCTCCCTTGCTTTTGCCGGATTACCCCCACACGAATGAGCATCTCTGCGACCATGTGTTTATCACCATCTTGCTCACATCCGCCTTGTTATCTCCAAGACCGGGATGAAATCGCAGATGAGGTCATCATTGCTCAGTCCAGATAACGCTATGTGAAAGTCCCCACAGTGTCGGTAATATCATCACCGTGCCATCCGGCATTTCGCACTGTTAGAAGCCCTATTTTAGTTTTATACATGGCATTTTGCAAGTTTCCCAGCTTAACGCTACCGTAAGAGGTGCATTTATGCCTGACTCCACTCTGGAATTTCTTCCAATTTTTAGCAGCTTAGAATGTGCAAAATCATCGATATTTAGTGATTTTCTCCACTCATAGCCGTAGTTTGCCCCTCGGAAACGCCCTCGGTGCTTTCAGGCATAAACAGGATCTTCACCGTAGCCAGTATGATCTTCAGGTCCTCGACCAGGCTGGGGTGGGCAATATACATCAGATCCATTTGCAGCTTATCATACGGTGTGGTGTTATATTTTCCGTACACCTGTGCATAACCGGTGAGGCCAGCCTTCGCCTGCAGACGCAGCGCAAACTCCGGCATTTCTTCACAGTACTGTGCGGCAATCTCCGGGCGCTCCGGGCGGGGACCAACGATGGACAGGTCACCCTTGAGGATATTCAGCAGCTGGGGCAGCTCATCCAGGCGGCAGGCACGGATGATATGACCGACCTTGGTGATACGGTCATCCTTGTCACCGGTGGAAAGGCGAGCCACACCGTCCTTTTCTGCATCCACACGCATGGAGCGGAACTTCAGGATCTCGAAGGGCTTACCATCCTTGGTCAGACGCACCTGCTTATAGAATGCAGGGCCGCCATCCGACTTCACCGCAATCGCCGTGATCAGGAAAATCGGGCTAAGAATGATCAGGGCCACCAGGGACAGCACAATGTCCATTGCACGCTTGACAAAGAGGAACTCCGGCTTTGCCATGTATCGACCGACTCGCAGCACCGGAAGGTGAAGCATGTGCATCGGCCAGGCACCACTCATCAGAACATCGCCCACACGAGGAATGATGAACGTATTGATGTCGTTCATCACACAATACTTCAGGATGATGTTACGTTCATGGCTGTGGACGCCGCTGAGGAATACGGTCTTCATACCATCCAAAACACTCAGATCTTCCAGGCACTCCTCTACGCTCAGAACTTTTTTCACCTCGTACTTGCTGTCCAGACCGTAGTCCTGGATCAGCTTTTCCATACCACGGCGCACATCATAGACCACGGTGGTAGGCTGCGGAGGGAATGCTTTGTAATACCAGCGATGTGCAACCGCAGACCAGATGCCAGCCATCACAAACTGCCCTGCAATGGCAGCGATTCCCGGCAGAAGATTGCACAGCTTCGTGGCCATCAGGCAGATCACAATGTAAAAGATCCCGTCCGTCGCCATCGCCGCCAGGACCTGACCGTACATCAGCTCGGAAACTCGCTGCATGGACATCCAGAATGCGTCATAGGTCTTGCCCAGCAGAATAAACAGCACCGCATATAGGCCCAAAATAACTGCATGGCCCTGCCAAGTTCCATCCAGCGGTGTTTTTGCCGCATAGTACCAGACCCAGCAAGCCGCAAACGGAAGTGTGATCATCACCACATCCAATACCTTTACGAGTCTCAACATTACATCGTGCCGAATTTTTGTCATAATTCCCTAACTACTCCTTTGTTCTCGATTCAACGCTTCCGGCTCTTTTTACAGCCATTTTGAGGACCATGAAGCCGCTTGCCCCGACATTTTCGTCGTTATCCACTTCCAGGCAAATAAAAACCCTGGGCGACAGATTCGTCCAGGGTCATTTCAAATGCGATGCGGCCACACTGTTTCAGCAAGTTTCATCTTCCTGTGTCATTCAGAGGTCTGGTGGGGCAGCTTTCCTGTGCTGCTCAGTCCGCAAGCCAGCCCTCCCAAATCAAAATCAGGAAGTTACTGCACCATCGCTTTCTATCAGGCGGTTTCTTGCTGGTTATGTACAATCGCAGAGACCGTCGGGTTATCCCCAGCCGCAACTCCAGGGGCACCTTTCATCCCCGTGGGAAAAGATGCCATGACTCCTTGGATCTTTTTCTCATCACAACCACTATTCTACCATAAATCCCATTATGTTACAAGATTTTGCGGCAGGTTTGTGGTTCAGACGCCTCCAAAAAAGGGTCCGTAAAATCAGTTTTTTCCATATTGTATCCAAGATTCTCCGACATCGTCTTTCCACCTGCAAAAAATCAGTCTCTTCCCTCCTCGCTGTAAAGGACACCTGTCTATTTTTGACCTATGCTGGGGAGATTTTACTACTCCCCCTTCCTACTATATTGGACACCTATTTGAGATTTTTAACCACCCCCGGGGGCATAGAGGGAAAAACGCCCTTTCTCCACCCTGTATAGGAATTGTAGCCCTCTCTCCTCCGCCGGGAGCTTGGTAACGATCACAGGCGGTCCCTATTCCATCGGGCAAGGAAACAGGCAATCAAGACGCCACCGTCCCAGAGCCCCACAAGATTCCACATAAGTCATCTTATAAGTCCCAACAATTGGACTTGTCCTCCTGCTATCATATTGTCAGACCCAAGGTTTCATGGCAGCCCAGCGATCCTGTTTCATAAAGCAAGGAAGGCCGGCAGTGGCGTTCCACACGATCGTAAGGCGAAGGACCAGGTGTATTCCAACGTCAGACCAGGCCCTCTGCCCAGTAGGAATTTCCAGGGGAAAAGCTGCATCAAAAGCAGATAAGTGCACCACCAATGTCCCACCCTATGCAGTAGGAAAAGGCCACCCGGAGCGGCGCAAAAAGCATCGAACACACGCAGTAAAACGCAGGAGAACGACATCATGTGTAGAACTGATTCATCCTTTTTAGGTCTGTTGGGTCTGGGGTCTTCTGCGAGTATCATGCAGGACAGTCCATTAGCCAAAAGAAAGCTGTTCATAAAGCTGTCGTAGAGATGGGATATGTCGGTCCCCCTGTTCTGCGAAAGAAAACGCCCTGCCGCTCAGTGACGAGTAGCAGGGCTCTTCTAGGTTTGTGCTGTTTGGTGCCGGGTCAGAGTTGTCGTGTAACGCGATTTCCTTTTGACAGCTTAAAATTCAGTCATCAAGCGATGTCCACGGTGTAGGCGGCCTTGTATTCTATGGCAGAACGTCACATTTTTTATGTACACTTTTTAATGTATCAAATCAAAACCGAGCCACACAGCACTTATCTGCGTCAATTATTCGAGATGTTTTACCCTGATCGAATCATCGCCCGTTCCTCATGGGCGTCGTATTCGTGAAGCATGGACAAAGAGCGATCTTTGTGTGCATATTTTTCACTTATATGCAATTAAAAGGTAGCTTGGCGCATTTTTTGCTAGTCATATATATACGTTATACCAAATTTTGCGCCACCAACTATAGTCATTGTTTCATCAACGTCCAGAAAGTTTTATTGCGATTCTCATTTCTCTTATTCTCTCTATCACTTACAATCTTAACACCATAACATGGAAGGAATTTATTCAAACCCATCTGACCCGGCTCTCTCCCTTGATATCTTTCAATATAGCCAAAACTCATAATTTTTTCTGTCATTTCCTCTGAATCCATCGGTTGATTCAGGTGTGCATAGAGCCAATCCTCCAAATCCTTGAACCGGTACGCTTTGATGGGTTGGTGTAAGTTAAACATCGCATACTTCATAAATGACTCCGGATAATTCATTGTGCTGATCATGTCATCAAGCGTTTCGATATCGTGCTCTACCTGTTGAAGCCCCAGCGGATTGATATGGTATCCTGTGACTACATTGTGTTCCAAAATTTTGCTCTTATCGATTTTCTTTTGAATCGCCTCCGGATTGTCACTATGCAGGTATTTATCAAATTCTTCTTTCCCCGCCATGTACGCCTGCGCTGGCAAATACTTGTTCAATAGCATGCTGCGAAACTTTTTCAACCCACTGTTTGTGCCCCAGTACCAGTCAAGACTATAATCCCTGAAATAAACAGTACAGGTGTCATCTGCATCCAGGGAGCGCTTGCGTCCGAGCGACTGAGCTATTTCCAGAGGATTCCATTGGTCGATAAAAATATGCTTCACGCCCCGATCTTTCAATCCGATTCCCACACCCATAGCCTTTGTCGTGAACAGAATATCCTTTAGCTGCTGACCATCCTTTATGCAGACCGACAAATCGCTGTACTTTTTCCGATATCTTTCGTTGAAAGGTGAACAATAATAGGCGGCTGTGTCGCCAAATATTGTTTCCATTTCAGCCAGATCATCACCAAGCTCCACGAACACGATCGCTTTTTCACCCACTGGAAGGCGTTTCAAAATTGTCACCAGATTGTGTCGGGCATAGAAATAGGCGGCTTTGACGTACTCATAGTGTTGTGGCAACCTATAGATCCGTTCAAGCTGCGTTGGACCGCCTTTTTCTTCCAGAAGTTTCCAAGTATCCCGCCCGGTCGCACTCATATAAATCACGGTATGATTTTTCTCTGCCTGTAGGAGGGTATCAAATGAATAGTGTGTATTGATGTTGAAGGCTGAGAACTCGGACCAGTAGTGGCATTCATCCGCAATGATAATTCGATGTCTGTCCAATAGCTTCTGAAGGCTTCTATGATCGGATGCGTCTCCTTTACAGAGCTGCTCAAGTTTCTGGTAGGTTATAACGGTTAAGACCTCTTCATACAGATCCCATTCCTCTTCCGAAGCATCGCCGAACACTGTCAAGTATTCTTCCCTGCGTCGGTTTTCCAGATCTTCATGCAAAAGCGTCAATGGGCAAAGCATAAGGATCCGGTTGTCACAATTTCCCTCCAAAAATTGATCAACCGCCCATCCAGCCATCTTCCGGATAACGAATTCACTCTTGCCCCGTCCGGTCCCCATATCCAGAAGGACTCTTCCATTTCCCCAATGCTGGAACGCATCACCGATCAGCTCCGAGGCATACGCCCACCGTTCCTCCGCCGCCGGGGCGTCCTCTCCTGTCTGTCCTAATGGCACAATTGCTTCCGGGGGCACCACCTCCACCTCTGGCACACCCTGTACGGTTCCATCCCCAGCGTTCTCCCATGCTGTCAGGGTCCCTACCGCATCCGGCATGTTCCCCTCTACAGTGTCTGGGAGATCGTCCGGTGGGCCATTCGGCACATCAGCTCGCACAATGTCCTGTGGAGCGTCCGTCAAGTCCTCCCATACCGTGTCCTGTGGGGTTTCTGGCTTCCTCTCCGGTTCCATGGTGTAGAGATCGCCCCCGGCGGCTTGCTCTGTGGCATGGCTGGCCGCCCTCTGTGCCTCCTGCTCCCCCCGCTTCTCCTCTGGGGTCATCCTATTCCAGCGCAGAAACCTGCCCATCTCCTCTAGGAACTCCTGCATGGTCATGGTCTTTGGGTCCTTGGAGGGAAGAAATTCCGGCTCGTCCCCCTGGGGCTCCATCAGATGATCAAAGACACCTCCAGGCGTCATTGGTTTCTCTATAGCTGTCTTCATTGCGTCTAGTCCTCCTATAATAATAAGGCGCACAGCCCAGCCATCTTGCCAGACCATGCGCCGGTTGGTATGCGCCTGCCCATAAAAAAACTCTGTTCAAACGCCTTGTTCTGTGATATTATAGGAATGAGAATGAACATCACACATCATTCCCGTCCCTATAGCCGCTTTACCCGGTCGCAACAGGTAAGGCGGTTTTTTGTTTGCCTCGGATCATGTTTCTGGCACCCCATTGTCCTTGTGCCCTTCAAGCCCAACGCGCATCTCCGGGGTCAGCGTTCTGGTAAACTCCAAGTATGCCTGGACCCCCAGTACTACTGCGTATTGCTCTGCCTGGGCCATCAGCTCTGCCGACAGCCCTGCGATCCTGTTCTTGTCTGTCACATCGACCGGCAGGTCATCCAGTGCTTTCTCTAGCGCATCTGCGGCCTTCACCAGCGACTCACACAGCTCCCGTGTCTGCCGTGGGATGATCAAATATCCTTCTTCGCCCAACGACACACCCAAAATATCCACGCTACAGGTCTTGTTGTCCATCGTAAATGTCCTCCTTATCCTTTACATTCCACGCCATCGTGCCGCCCGGGGGTTCACAAACTCCGGCTTGAAGGTCACAGTGGAGAAATTGGCATCCATATAATTTCCAAACTCTTCCGTTGCCGCCTCTTCATCGTAATCGGCCAGTGCATCCACCGTTTCCAGTGCCTGCAGCAGACGAATGCGCCCCCTATCCCGGTCATGCCCCATCTGCACAAGCTCGCTGTCGGTCAGTTCATTGCAAAGCCGATACGCAGCAGCGATATAGCTCCTCAGCACAGGCTTTGATTGGAGCGTTACCTCATAGTAGACCGTCTCATCGAGTTCCTCCTGATCAAAATCCCCGATGCCGCAGCAGATTTCCAATTCGGGGTTGCCCTCTACGTCCAATGTAGGCGTAATGGCCACACCCGTACCATCGCAGAACCGCATCGTGATGCCTTTGCCGATTGTGGAGTCCCTTTTATCCGGACAGATGCATCCATCCGCCGGGGTCGTTTTTCCGGACAGCACTGCATTCAGAATAAGTGCTGCTTCCTGCTCTTCTTCAAGTGCTCCGGCATGGACCTCGGCGCCCTCTAAGTAGATATCCACCATAGTTTTATTTCTCCTGCCTGATCCATCAAAAAATCCACTCGTCGTCCAGATCGTCCGTCAAGCAGTCCTCTTCCATAGCGACGCATCCTTCCAACCCATAATCCTCATCGGTTTCAGCGCAGTCGTCTGCTTCCAGCTCCCCTTCCAATGCGCTTCTCATTACACGGCAGCCCAGCTCAAACCCCTTCATAAAGCAAAATTCCATTCCCCTGTGTGCTGCCTGTACAGATAGATGGCAGATATCCGACAGGACGCTCTGCGGCATATGTGCTACCTGTGCATAGTTTACCAGATAGCTCTCAAATGCGTTTGCGGCTTCCCTGAGTTCCGCCGACTCTCTGAGGTTCACCAGATCACTCAGGCCCACATAGATGTTCTCCTCATCGTCAAACAGGTTCTCTTTTACGTTATTTTTAATCATTTTATAGCTCCTTTTCATTAAATATCGTTTTCGAATGCATGCTTATTTCCGGTGCGATGCTCGCCTTAGTCATAATTAGAGACCCACTGGTACACCTCCCCGACAGTCTCCTCTGTCACACATCCGATCAGCAGCTCCGGCTCTCCCTCCTTATTCAAGAAAGGCTTGATCCGCAGCGTTGTGCCGTCGTCCAGATTGATCAGCACCCCCTTGCACATGGGCGCATGGTAAAAACAGGGCCAGATGCACATCTCCGTGTCGGTCGTTTTTCCAGCCAGCATGATGTTGAGCACCGTCTCTGCGGACTGCTCCTCTTCACGGCTCTCGGGCAGAAAATTTCCATCATTAAAGTATAGTTCCAGCATATAGTCCCTCCTATTTATGCACAATTGTTTCCGTTCTTCAGAGCCAGGTCCAAAGCATCGTCTGCAGGGCTGATAGACTCCAGCAGCCCCTGGACCTCACTCTTCAACCGCCGGAGTTCGCCGCACAGCTGCTCCCACTTCGTCAGCTTCCTGCTTGCGACCCCCTCTCGGAGCCCACGCCGCACAGCTTCTGCCAACGCCTCCTCCAGTCTGGTGTGGTAGGTACAGACATCGTACTCCAGCTTGCCGTCACCTTTCACATGAGCTTTTTTCAGCACATAGCACACACTGCTTGCGTCCAGATAGTAGTTGTCAAAAATCTTTAGCATAGAATGCCTCCATTATTTTTTACCATTGTTTTTTCAGGCGATACACGGCCCAGGCTCTACGAGCTATCCATCCTGTGCTCCCTCCTTGATTTGTTGTATTTTAAGACGGACCAGCCAACTGCCCCCCAGTGACCCGGGAATCAGTCCAGCCAATCACCTATCAGGGCTATGGGATTTTAGCTGCAGCAGCACATCCCGTGTAGTCCTTGCGGAGGCAACACCTCGCTACCTCGTCCTCGGGTACAGATTCAGCCCTCTCCCCATAATGGCATCTCCTTTCTTAAAAAGTTGGTCCGAAATGGACTCTTGCGAGATTCTCATATCGGTCATCCACGCAGCGTAAGTATACTCCCAATTAGTACCTATGTCAAGAACTTTTTCAAAAATAGCTATCCAAATTGAGAATTTATTAGTATCGCCAATTCTCGTTCTTGGTTTTTAGTCATTTTCTCTTTCTGCCAATATTGACATTTTAGAATTTCGTAGTATTATATATACATCTATTAGAAAGGAGTGTTTCGAAATGCGCGTCGGTCAGAACATCAAGACGATTGCAGAAGCCAAGAGGATTTCCATCAAAGAACTCAGCCGCATGGTCGGCATCCCCTATACCACCTTGTATAATATGGTGAATCGCAACACCGATCGGTTCGACCTCGGTCTGCTGGAGGACATTGCACACTCTCTTGACGTACCCATTGGAGCACTACTGGAATCGGGAGAGCTATCCTTAGCCGAGATTTTGGGCAGCCATTATTCTCCATCCAGCAACGGAGCCCTCTCCACGCACCGCCCACCCGAACACGAATCCGAAGATTCACAAGATACCGGCAATCATCTTCCTAACAACACTGAAACGGACAATTCTATTCCGTTTGATATAGGTGACAAAAGATACGATACTTTGTGCAATTTCGACCGGCTAAACGCTCTCGGGAAAGAAGTCACCATAAAACTTCTGCTTACCATAAGGGCCCATCAGTTTGATGGGGATCTGCGGCGTCAATTCATCTTCCTGCTGAAGCATTCCAATAATAAGGCCGTCTATCAGTTGAATCAGGCTCTTGCGAATCTTGTCTTTATAGACAGCTTCAACGATCAATACGCCACCCCCAGTTCCATCGAACTCCTCAAACTTTTAGACCAAGAAATCGACTGATCTTACACCTCCGTTACTCTCTCCGCAGAGCAATGGGGGTATTTTTATGCCCATCTATCAAAAAAGCAGCTCCACCACCCGGCGGAACTGCTCCTTAGCACACAATCTTCTATTCTTTTACAGGTTCATCAAGGGGCTGGTCTGGGTGCCCCGGTCCACGATGTCCTTATCTTTGATGCCCAACAGATACCGCTGGGTGATCATGATATTGACGTGCCCCATCAGGCGAGAGACACTGTACAGGTCCAGTCCATTCTTCAGCTGCATCTGTGCAAAGGTATGGCGGCAGGTGTGGGGGCTGACCCGTACCGAGGAGGAGACTCCCACTTCCTCTGCAGCGTGCTTCAGCATCCGAGCGACCGCCTCATCCGTAAGGGGCTTGCCTGTTTTGCTGAGGAAAAGGTTCCTGTGGCAGGTGGGGCATTCTTTCCGGTAACCATCCCGGAGCGCACAGTATTTGATGAGCTGCTTGGACAGTGCCGGAGATTTAGGCACCACACGCTCCTTGCCGCCCTTGCCATGCTTCACCAGAATGTAATCCGGTTTGATGTCCTCAGGCTCCATCAGGATCATCTCATTACAGCGCATCCCTGTGTCAAACAGCAACATGATGATGGTCTTGTTCCGCACCTCCAGAAAGTCCTTGCCGTCGTAAAACTGGATCATCCGCTTCATTTCTGCTGCGGTAAAGGTATCAATGATGGTCCGGGGCTGCCGCAGTGGCTTCACCTTTTTGGCCGGGTTATCTCGCTCTTCCAAATAGCCCTCCTCCACCAGATAATTGAACCAAGTGCGCCAGACCTTCAGCAGGTCGTTGATGTACCGGGGCGTATTGCCTGCATCCTGCTTTTCCTTCATCAGGTCCCGAAGGTGCCGTGGGCGCACATTCTCCAGTTCTGTGATCTGCTTCCGTTCCAGAAATTCCAGCAAGAACCGGGTAGATGCCCGATAATTCCGCAGAGACCCCTTTGCCAGGTGGCGGCATTCGCAGTCATACAAAAATTCATCCCGAAGCTCTTTCAAACACATAAAAAAACACCCTTCCTTTTGCGGCGGACCACAAAAAGAAGGGCGAAAAATTCCTAGATATGGTTGTCATACCTAGTCAGGCTTGTTCGTAGTTGAGCAAGACAAACTTTGGTAGACAAATCAGGCGATTTTTAACGACAGAACGTCATTAGCAGTTCTCAGCGAAGTACTTGATGGTACGGACCATCTGAGAGGTGTAGGAGTTCTCGTTGTCGTACCAAGACACGACCTGGACCTGGTAGGTGTCGTCGTCGATCTTAGCGACCATGGTCTGGGTAGCGTCGAACAGAGAGCCGTAACGCATGCCGATGACGTCGGAAGAAACGATCTGATCCTCGTTGTAGCCGAAGGACTCAGAGGTAGCAGCCTTCATAGCAGCGTTGATGGACTCCTTGGTGACGTCCTTGCCCTTGACGACTGCGACCAGCAGGGTGGTGGAGCCGGTGGGAACAGGCACACGCTGAGCAGAGCCGATCAGCTTGCCG
>ENA-OVGR01002116-OVGR01002116.1-human-gut-metagenome-genome-assembly--contig:-NODE-2116-length-13563-cov-13.844314_pt1 | contig 13563 bp, 9 predicted proteins | sample MGYA00237775_ERZ505429 | MGnify/ENA primary metagenome ERZ505429 (study PRJEB26158, sample SAMN06016345) | human gut metagenome | biome: human gut; feature: ankylosing spondylitis patient; material...
CCAGCACGAAGTCCAGCTGACCGCCTGCACCGGAAATGTGCTTCACACCGGCGCTTTCGGCGTTCACCTGACCAAACAGGTCGATATCCACGGCATTGTTGATGGAGATAAAGTTGTCCAGTGCGGAAATGCTGCGGATGTCGTTAGTGTAGTCCACCGGGGCAGACATACACTCCGGGTTATCGTTCAGGTAATCGTACATCTTCTGGGTGCCGGCACCAAAGGCGTAGACCTGACGGCCCTTGTCCAGCTGCTTGCGGCTGCCGTTGATCTTGCCGGCCTTGGCAATATCCACAAAGGCATCCACATACATCTCGGTGTGCACGCCCAGATCCTTCAGATCGCTCTGCGCGATCAGACCGCCGATGGCGTTGGGCATACCGCCGATGCCCAGCTGCAGGCAGGCACCGTTGGGGATCTGCGGCACGATGAGGTTGGCTACCTTCAGGTCAACCTCGGTAGCGGCACCGGCAGCTGCCATCTGGCCGATGGGGGGATTTGCGCCCTCCACAATGCCGCTCACCTGAGAAACGTGTACGCAGTTCTCCATGCCGCCAAGGCAGCGCGGCATATTGGTGTTGACCTCCACGATGATCTTCTTGGCCTTTTCGCACACAGCACCCAGATGCGAAGCGCTGGGGCCGAAATTGAAGTAGCCGTGCTCGTCCATGGGGGTCACCTGAAATACCGCCACATCCACGGGGTCGCTGCTCTCGCGGTAGTAGCGGGGCAGCTCAGAGTAGCGGATGGGGGAGTAGAAGGAGAAGCCCTGCGCAATGGCCTTGCGCTCAATGCCGCCCATGTGCCAGCTGTTCCATGTCATGTGGGCAGCAGGGTCGTCGATCTGGAAGATCTCCGGCACCCACATCAGGATGCCGCCCCGGAAGTTGACCCCTTCCAGTTCCGGCAGACGCTTTGCCAACTCTGCATCCACGGCCACAGGGGTGTTCACAGCCCAGCCGTAGTCCACCCAGTCGCCGCTTTTGACCAGAGCGGCAGCCTGCGCAGCAGTCATAAGCTTCTGTGCGTACAGTTCCTTGCAATCCATTATAAACCATCCTCTCTTAAAATACATAAAAGAATTGTAAACAATTCTGTGCGGACAAATTATGCAGCTGTTTTACGCCTGTTTTGCGGAATGCACACCGTTTTGCCACATCTGTATGGTAACCTTATAAACAAGGCAGCAGTGTGTACTCTGCTCTGCGCAGAACAGCTCAACTTAGTTATAACATTAACAAAGTGTAGAATCAATAGTTTTGGCTAAAAAACAGTCAGTATAGCATAATGAACAGTTTTCTTAGCTTTATGTGGGGATTGTTTGGTACGCAAAAAACAAAAAAGTTGAGAAAAAGACTTGATAAAATTTTGACGATGTGCTTTACTAATAGCGTGGGAAGCAACTGCGGAGCAGTGCGGGATGATTCGTTTAAAATTTAACGATAAAACGCACCGCAGCAGTTTCAGGTTGCACCCAGGGCTGGAAAGTGCTATCATGGCAGAACCACATCGCGCTTAGTAATTACAGCGCACAAGGAGGACACTGACCGATGGCAACAGCAGTTTATCCCGGGTCGTTCGACCCGGTCACTAAGGGACACCTTGATATCATCAAACGCGCAGCAAAGATCAACGACCACCTCATTGTGGCGGTGCTGATCAACAGCGCCAAACATCCGCTGTTCACAGTGGAAGAGCGGGTGGCCATGCTGCAGGAATGCTGCAAGAACATCCCCAACGTGACCGTGGAAGGCTTCGACGGCCTGACCGTGGAGTTCGCAAAAAAGCGTCACGCATCTGTAATGGTGCGGGGGCTGCGGGCGGTAACGGACTTTGAAAACGAGATTCAGCTTGCGCAGACCAACCACGCACTGATGCCCGGCATCGAGACCATGTTCCTTGCCACCAGCATCAAATGGAGTTATCTTTCCTCCACCATCGTAAAGGAAGCAGCGTACTACGGCAGTGACATCAGCAAGTTCGTCACACCCAATGTGGAAAAGGCCGTCAACGAAAAATACGCACAGCTCCGGGAGAGGGAAGAAATCTGATACCGCAAAAATGCCGCAGGGCGTTTTGATAAATGGGTAACCGATAAGTAACACACATACACAATTCAGGAGGCTATTCACATGAAAAAGATCGTTATCGCATCTGCATGCCGCACCGCTATCGGCAAGTTCGGTGGCACTCTGGCCAACGTTCCCGCTACTGAGCTGGGCTCCATCGTCATCAAGGAGGCTCTGAACCGTGCAAACGTCAAGCCCGAGCAGGTCGATCATGTTTACATGGGTTGCGTCATTCAGGCTGGTCTGGGCCAGAACGTCGCTCGTCAGGCTGCCCTGAAGGCTGGCCTGCCCATCGAGACCCCCGCCGTCACCGTCAACGTGGTCTGCGGCTCTGGTCTGAACTGCGTGAACATGGCTGCTCAGATGATCGAGGCAGGCGATGCTGATATCGTTGTTGCAGGCGGCATGGAGAACATGGATATGGCTCCCTTCGCACTGCAGAAGGCTCGCTACGGCTACCGCATGGGCGCTCCCATGGGCAAGAGCGAGATCGTGGATACCATGGTCAACGATGCTCTGTGGGATGCCTGCGGCTTCAACAAGCACATGGGCATGACCGCTGAGAACGTCTGCACCAACGAGACCTACCAGAAGAAGTACGGCTACAGCCCCATCACCCGCGAGATGCTGGATGAGTTCGCTTACAACAGCCAGCTGAAGGCTGACAAGGCCATCAAGGACGGCGCCTTCAAGGACGAGATCGTTCCTGTTGTCATCAAGGGCAAGAAGGGCGACACCGTGTTCGATACCGATGAGGGCCCCCGTCTGAGCGCTCCCGAGGTTCTGGCAAAGCTGAAGCCCGCCTTCACCAAAGACGGCATCGTCACCGCTGGTAACTCTTCCGCCATCAACGACGGCGCTGCTGCTCTGGTCGTTATGAGCGAGGAGAAGGCTAAGGAGCTGGGCGTGAAGCCTCTGGCAACCTGGGTCGCCGGTGCTCTGGCAGGCGTTGAGCCCGAGGTCATGGGTCTGGGCCCCATCGCTGCTACCAAGAAGGTCATGGCTAAGACCGGCATGACCGTTGCTGATATGGATCTGGTCGAGGCCAACGAGGCATTCGCAGCACAGTCTATCGCTGTCGGCGAGGCTCTGGGCTTTGATAAGGACAAGCTGAACGTCAACGGCGGCGCAATCGCTCTGGGCCACCCGGTCGGCGCTTCCGGTGCTCGTATCCTGGTCACCCTGCTGTACGCTATGAAGCACCGCGGTGCTCACAAGGGTCTGGCTACCCTGTGCATCGGCGGCGGCATGGGCTGCGCTACCATCGTTGAGATGGACTAAGCACTCTTTCTCTGAATCCTGACTGAACCACAGACCCGGAGCGCCGGAGGGAACCGGAGAGCTCTCCCGCGTTCCGGGGGCTGTTTTGAAAAAAACTGAACTGTATGAAATGGAGGTTTTCACAATGGCATTTGTAAAAACCGAGGTGCAGGGCGCTGTTGAGATCATTACTATCGACCGTCCCAAGGCACTGAACGCCCTGAACCCCGAGGTTCTGGCTGACCTGAAGGCTGCTTTTGAGGCAGTCGATCAGGAGACTGTCCGCTGCATCGTTCTGACCGGCGAAGGCGACAAGAGCTTCGTTGCTGGTGCTGATATCGGTTCTATGAGCACTATGACTAAGGCAGAAGGCGAGGCCTTCGGCAAGCTGGGCAATGATGTGTTCCTGATGATCGAGCATTTCCCCATCCCCGTCATCGCAGCCGTCAACGGCTTTGCACTGGGCGGCGGCAACGAGCTGGCTATGAGCTGCGATTTCCGCATCTGCTCTGACAACGCTGTGTTCGGTCAGCCGGAAGTCGGTCTGGGCATCACCCCGGGCTTCGGCGGCACCCAGCGTCTGGCACGTCTGGTCGGCATGGGCATGGCAAAGCAGCTGGTCTACTCGGCCCTGAACATCAAGGCCGATGAGGCTTACCGCATTGGTCTGGTCAATGCCGTGTACCCGCAGGCCGAGCTGATGGAGAATGTGCTGAAGCTGGCTGGCAAGATCGCCAAGAACGCCCCCATCGCTGTGCGCAACTGCAAGAAGGCCATCAACGACGGCATCAGCCTGCCCATTGAGAAGGCTGTTGAGGTCGAAGAGAAGCTGTTCGGCAACTGCTTCGAGACCCACGACCAGAAGGAAGGCATGGCCTGCTTCCTGAGCCGTGAGAAACCGAAGCCCAAGGCAGTGTTCACCAACAACTAATCAACTATACAATTTTTGATATTAAAGGAGAGATTTCCTATGAAGATCGGTGTTATCGGCGCTGGCACTATGGGTCAGGGCATCGCAAAGGCATTTGCACAGGTTGAGGGCAACACTGTTGCTCTGTGCGACATCAAGCAGGAGTGGGCCGAGAATGGTCTGGCAAAGATCAAGAAGGGCTACGAGAAGCTGGTTGCTAAGGGCAAGATGACTCAGGAGAAGGCAGACGCCATCGTGGCTGCTATCACCCCGGGCCTGAAGGAAGACCTGTGCGCTGACTGCGACCTGATCGTGGAGGCAGCGTTCGAGGATATGAAGGTCAAGCAGACCACCTTTGGTGAGCTGGATGCCATCTGCAAGCCGGAGTGCATCTTCGCTTCCAACACTTCTTCTCTGTCCATTACCGAGATCGGCAAGAACGTCAAGCGCCCTGTGGTCGGCATGCACTTCTTCAACCCCGCAGACCGCATGAAGCTGATCGAGGTCATCGCAGGCTGCAACACCCCTGCCGAGACCGTTGAGAAGATCAAGGAGATCTCCGTTGCCATCGGCAAGAGCCCTGTTCAGGTCAACGAGGCTGCCGGCTTTGTCGTCAACCGCATCCTGATCCCCATGATCAACGAGGCTGCCTTCATCAAGATGGAAGGCGTTTCCGACATCGCTGGCATCGACACTGCTATGAAGCTGGGTGCTAACCACCCCATGGGACCCCTGGAGCTGGGCGACTTCATCGGCCTGGACATCTGCCTGGCCATCATGGACGTGCTGTACAAGGAGACCGGTGACAGCAAGTACCGTGCATGCCCGCTGATCCGCAAGATGGTCCGCGGCGGCAACCTGGGCTGCAAGACCGGCAAGGGCTTCTACGTTTACAACGCAGACCGCACCAAGACCCCGGTCGATCAGCTGTAATTTCTGCTCAACATTTCTCCCGGCTGTGGGAAAGCGGTCGGGAGGAATTTGTTTGAAAACCGGACTGTTCCGGCAAATGAAAAAAGACCCGTTAGGAGGATATAGCGATGGATTTTACTCTGTCCAAGCAGCAGCAGATGGTGCAGAAAATGTACCGCGAGTTTGCTGAGAACGAAGTCAAGCCTCTGGCAAAGAAGGTTGACGCAGAGGAATACTTCCCCAAGGAGACCGTCGAAAAGATGGGCAAGCTGGGCATGATGGGCATCTATTTCCCGACTGAGGTCGGCGGTGCAGGCGGCGATGTGCTGTCCTACGTCATGGCCGTGGAGGAGCTGAGCAAGGTCTGCGGCACCACCGGTGTCATCGTCTCTGCTCACACCAGCCTGTGCGCTGCTCCTATTTATGAGAACGGTACCCCTGAGCAGAAGGCAAAGTACCTGCCCAAGCTGTGCAGCGGCGAGTGGCTGGGTGCCTTCGGCCTGACCGAGCCGGGTGCCGGCACCGACGCACAGGGCCAGCAGACCATTGCCAAGGAAGAGGATGACTGCTGGGTGCTGAACGGCTCCAAGATCTTCATCACCAACGCCGGTTATGCTGATGTGTTCATCGTCATTGCCGTCACCGACCATGTGCTGGACAAGAAGGGCCGTCCCACCAAGCTGTGCTCTGCCTTCATCGTGGAGCGTACCGACCCGGGCTTCTCCGTCGGCAAGGCTGAGGACAAGATGGGCATCCGTGGTTCTTCCACCTGTGAGCTGATCTTTGAGGACTGCCGCATCCCGAAGGACCGTATGCTGGGCGTGCGCGGCAAGGGCTTCCAGCTGGCTATGGCTACTCTGGACGGCGGCCGTATCGGTATCGCTTCCCAGGCTCTGGGCATCGCCGAGGGCGCTCTGCAGGAGACCGTCGCTTACGTCAAGGAGCGCAAGCAGTTCGGCCGCAGCATCTCCGCTTTCCAGAACACCCAGTTCGAGCTGGCCGAGATGAAGGCCCGTATCGAGGCTGCAAAGTATCTGGTCTACGCTGCCGCTCTGAAGAAGCAGGAAGCTATGAATGGCGCAAAGGTCCGCTACAGCGTCGAGGCTGCTCAGGCTAAGCTCATCGCAGCCCGCACCGCAAGCGACGTGACCCGCCGCTGCCTGCAGCTGTTCGGTGGCTACGGCTACACCCGTGACTACCCCATCGAGCGCATGATGCGTGATGCCAAGATCACTGAGATCTACGAGGGCACCAGCGAAGTGCAGATGATGGTCATTTCCGGCGCGCTGCTGAAGTAAGGGAGGCAAGATTTACAATGAAAGCAATCGTTTGTGTAAAGCAGGTTCCTGATACCTCCGGTAAGGTGGCTGTCAAGGCGGATGGTACGCTGGACCGTGCCTCTATGGCAACCATCACCAACCCCGATGACCTGAACGCTCTGGAGGCCGCTCTGAAGCTGAAGGACGAGACCGGCTGCGAAGTCGTTGTCGTCACCATGGGTCCCCCGCCGGCCGAGGGTATGCTCCGTGAGCTGCTGGCCCGCGGCGCTGATAAGGCTGTTCTGGTCTCTGGCCGTGAGTTCGGTGGTTCTGATACCTTCGCGACCAGCCAGATTCTCGCTGCTGCTGTCAATAAGATCGGTGTCGGCCCCGAGGACGTTGTGTTCTGCGGTCGTCAGGCAATCGACGGTGATACCGCACAGGTCGGTCCTCAGATCGCTGAGAAGCTGCACCTGCCTCAGGTGACCTATGTTGCTGACATCCAGAAGGATGGCAACAGCCTCACGGTCAAGCGTATGCTGGAAGACGGCTACATGATGGTCAAGGTGCAGACTCCCTGCCTGCTGACCTGCATCAAGGAGCTGAACCAGCCCCGTTACATGAGCGTGAACGGCATCTTCACCTGCTACGACAAGCCGATGGAAGTGTTCGATTACAACGCACTGAAGGACGATCCGCTGATCGAGGTCGATACCATCGGTCTGAAGGGTTCTCCGACGAACGTCTTTAAGTCCTTCACTCCTCCGCAGAAGGGCGCAGGCACCATGCTGCAGGGCGACGATGTTGCCGCCCAGCTGGCTGGCATCCTGGCCAAGAAGCACCTGATCTGATGAAAGGAGCATAGGATTACAATGGCTGATTTTAACGAATACAAGGGCGTCTGGGTCTTTTGCGAGCAGCGCCAGGGCGCACTGATGTCCACCGATTTCGAGCTGGTGAGCGAGGCCCGCAAGCTGGCTGATGAGCTGGGCTGCGAAGTCACCGGCCTGCTGCTGGGCGACAACGTCGAAGGCATTGCAAAAGAGCTGGGCGGCTATGGTGCCGATAAGGTCATGGTCTGCGACAGCCCGCTGCTGAAGGATTACACCACTGACGCATACGCCAAGGTCGTCTGCGACATGGTCAACGAGTACAAGCCTGAGGTCCTGCTGATCGGTGCTACCAACATCGGCCGCGACCTTGGCCCCCGCTGCGCAGCTCGTCTGCACACCGGTCTGACCGCTGATGCTACCCATCTGGACATCGACACTGCAAAGTATGTCGAGTTCCTGAAGGAGAGCTCCACCATCGACCTGTCCAAGCAGAAGTTCGATTACGAGGACCGCAACCTGAAGATGACCCGTCCTGCTTTTGGCGGCCATCTGATGGCTACCATCATCTGCCCCCGTTTCCGTCCTCAGATGTCTACCGTCCGTCCCGGCGTCATGAAGAAGGCTCCCTTCGATCAGGCCAAGGCCGATGCCTGCCAGATCGTGAAGCCCGCTTTCAGCCTGACCGCTGATGACATCAAGACCGAGGTCCTGAGCGTCGAGAAGGCCGCTGAGAAGCTGGTCGATCTGATCGGTGCTGACGTCATCGTCTCTGTGGGCCGTGGCATCAGCAAGGATGTCAACAAGGGCATCGAGCTGGCTGAGCAGCTGGCTGCCGCTCTGGGCGGCGGCGTCGTGGGCGCTTCCCGTGCCGTGACCGACGCAGGCTGGATGAGCGCTGACCACCAGGTCGGCCAGACCGGCAAGACCGTGCACCCCAAGATCTATGTGGCTCTGGGCATTTCCGGTGCCATTCAGCACACCGCCGGCATGCAGGATTCTGAGTGCATCATCGCCGTCAACAAGAACGAGAGCGCACCCATCTTCGGCGTGGCCGATTACGGCATCGTGGGCGACCTGTTCAAGGTCGTTCCTGAGCTGATCAAGCAGATCGAAGCAGCCAAGGCTGCTGAGTGATCCGTATATCCCTTTGCGAATAGTACAATAGCCTGAATTGTTGGAGGGCGGTTCTTCGGAGCCGTCCTCCTTTTTTGCGCGCCGCACCCGGCAGGCCCGACACAAACCACTGATTTTTTCCGGTGCATCTGGGCTATACTGCTACTGCGATATGATTTGACAGAACAGCAAGGAGCACGCAGATGAGCATTTGGGAAAAACTGGGCTTTGGCGGATACAGAGGGTTCTCGCGGGAGGCGGAGCAGTTGCTGCAGCAAGCAGTAGAGCTGGCCGGCAGTTTTGGCTGCAGTCAGGCAGACACCGGGCATCTGTTGCTTGCCATGCTGCAGCAGGAGCAGGGGGCTGCGGCGCGATTCCTGAACAGCCGACATATCTCAGAGCAGGCTGTGCGCCGTCAGCTGGCCGAGAACCGTCGCGGCCCGGCGCAGCATCTGGATCGGCACGCCATGGCACCGGACCTGCGCCGCACCATGGATTACGCCCTCATCGGGGCGCAGAACGCCCATGTCTCACGGGCGGAGCCGGAACACCTGCTCTGTGCCATGCTGGAGGATGATGGCTGCACGGCGGGGCTGCTGCTGGCTTCCATGGGAGTGCCCCTCACTGAGGCCGTGCGGGAGTGCCGCCAGTTGTCCGGGCAGTTTGTCTTTCCTGCTCAGCCGCGGGTGTCGGCCAGCATGCCGCGGGCGGGCCGTGCCAGCGACAAATATTGCCGCGACCTGACCCGCCGCGCGCTGGACGGAGAACTGGACCCGGTGTTCTGCCGGGATGCCGAGCTGGACCGCATGGTGGAGATCCTGTGCCGCCGCCAGAAGAACAACCCCTGTCTGGTGGGGGAGCCGGGTGTGGGCAAGACTGCGTTGGCCGAGGGACTGGCCCAGCGCATCGCAAAGGGGCAGGTGCCCCGTGCCTTGCAGGGCAGGCGGCTGCTGGCGCTGGATATGGCCAGCCTGGTAGCGGGCACCAAGTACCGGGGCGATTTTGAAGAGCGCTTCAAGAACCTGCTGGAGGAGCTGGTGCGGGACGGCACCGCCATCCTCTTTGTGGACGAATTCCACACCATCGTGGGGGCTGGTGCGGCGGAGGGTGCCATTGATGCGGCCAGCATCCTCAAGCCGGTGCTGGCCCGCGGCGAGATCCAGCTCATCGGTGCCACCACCAATCAGGAATTCCGCACACACATCCAGAAGGATGCCGCGCTGGAGCGCCGCTTTGGCCGAGTGCAGGTGGAGGAGCCTACTCCTGCACAGGCGGTGGACATCCTCAACGGGCTGGCCCCGCGCTATGAGCGCTACCACCATGTCACCCTGCCGCCGCAGACCCTGCAGGCGGCGGTGGAGCTGTCGGTACGGTATCTGCCGGGGCGCTGCCTACCGGACAAGGCCATTGATCTGGTGGACGAAGCCTGTGCGGCGGCCCGCATCCGGGCCGAGCAGGAGCAGAAGCCCCAGCCGGTGCTCACCCAGGAGGACATTGCCCGGGTGGTAGCACAGGCCAGCGGGGTGCCTGCCGAACAGGTGAGTGAACAGGAGCGGGAGCGGCTTGAAAAACTGGAAGCCCGTCTCAATGAAGAAATCGTGGGCCAGCAGCGGGCTGCAGCAGCGGTGGCGGGGGCCATCCGGCGCAGCCGCACCGGGCTGGGAGAGCCGGGTCGGCCCATCGGGGCCATGCTCTTCCTCGGCCCCACCGGGGTAGGCAAGACAGCACTGGCCCGTGCACTTGCCGTGAGCTGGTTTGGCAGCGAGAAGGCCCTGCTCAAGTTCGATATGTCGGAGTATCAGGAACAGCACACCACTGCCCGCCTGCTGGGGGCACCTCCGGGCTATCTGGGTCATGACGAAGGCGGTCAGCTCACCGAGGCCGTGCGCCGCCGCCCCTACAGTGTGGTATTGTTTGACGAGATCGAAAAGGCACACCCGGACATCCAGAACATTCTGCTGCAGATCCTGGAGGACGGTCAGCTCACCGACGCCATGGGCCGCAAGGCGGACTTCCGCAACACCATCGTGCTCATCACCTCCAACTTGGGAGCGCGCTTTCTGGCCGGGCAGTCCGCGCCGCTGGGCTTTGCGGCCGGGTCGGAGGCCGTGTTTGAAAAGCAGGCGGCGCAGGCCGTGGAGGAAGCCAAAAAGTGGTTCCGTCCGGAGCTGGTGGGGCGGTTGGATGAGCTCATCGTGTTCCGTCCGCTCAGCGACGAGAGCATGTCAGCCATCGCGGAAAAAATGCTCTGCAGGCTGGAAGTCCGGGCGGCGCGCAGCGGCTATCAGCTCCGGCACACCCCGCAGGTGGGGGCCGTGCTGGCGGCCCGTGCCCGCTCGGCCTATGGAGCGCGGGAATTGCGCCGACAGGTGGACCGAGCGGTGGAACAGGCGCTGGCCGATCAGATCGCTGCCGGGACTGCCTGCACCGGGCAGCACTGGACTGCGGACTGTACGGCAGAGGGCACCATCGTCCTCCGGCAGGACGAGACGGCGACCCTTTGATACCGGGCAGGGAATGACCAAAATGCCTTGCATCCTGCAGAATTTCTGTTATCATAGAAGCAACAGAATCGCAGGAGGCACCACATGCACACCTTGTTTCTTTTGAACCCCACCGCTGGCAAGACCGACTGCACCCAGCAGCTGCCGCAGCAGATCAACGCTGCAGCTGCCCGGGCAGGTCTTGCCCCGGAGGAATATACCATCCGCATCACCACCCACGCCGGACATGCGCGGGAGCTGGCCCGCGCTGCCGCAGCCGGGGCACAGCAGGCAGGGGAGCCGCTGCGCATTTTCACGGCGGGCGGCGACGGCACCTTCAACGAGGCCCTCACCGGGGCCTATGGCTTTGCAGACACCGCCGTGGGCTGCCTGCCCTATGGCAGCGGCAATGACTTTCTGCGCACCTTTGGGACGCGGGAGGAGTTTCTGGACCTGGATGCCCAGCTGGCGGGCGGGGCGGTGCCCATCGACCTGATGCAGACCAGCCTCGGCTTGTCGGCCACCATCTGTGCTGCCGGGCTGGACGCGCAGGTGGCCTACGGCATCCCCAAATTCCGGCGCATCCCGCTGTGCGGCGGGGAGGTGTCCTATCTGCTGTCCATTGTGGAGCAGCTGTGCGGGCACATCGGCCGCCGGGTGGAGTACACCATCGACGGTGAGACCTTTGCGGTGGACTGTCTGATGTGTGCCATCTGCAACGGCCGCACCTACGGCGGCGGTTTCTGCGCCGGGCCGGAGGCGCAGCCGGATGATGGCTGGCTGGATGTGTTCATCGTGCGCAAGGTGGGGCGCTTGACCATCGCAAAGCTGCTGAGCATGTACAAGAACGGCCGCCATTTCCAGAACGGGCAGCTGGTGGAAGCGGCAAAGCCCTATTTCATCTACCGCCGGGCCAAGGCTGTGACCCTGCGCGCCGCCGATGGACGCGGGCCCATCATTGCCACAGCGGACGGCGAATGTGCCCCCTGCGAGCAGGTGCGCGTGGAGGTGCAGCCGCTGTCCGGACGGGTCTGGCTGCCAAAGGCTGCTTACCACAGATTCGTGGAGCAGAAAACCGCCGCAAGTGCTGAATGATCGCAAAAACGAGAGCTTTGCCGGGATGGCAGAGCTCTTTCTTTTTGCGTTGTCCGGTCTGATTTTTTCACTGTCACAAAATGTTAATAAAAAACATTCTAAAAAGTCTTGATTTTTTCGGGCAAGATGAGTACAATACACTTAGCACTCAGAGAAAAGGAGTGCTAAACAGCCCGGCGCGGTGAACACGAACCCTGCCGGGTGCAGCAAAGTTTTAAATTATATTTTCTATAGGAGGGCAAGAACTATGAAGATCATTCCTCTTGCAGACCGCGTTGTTATCAAGACTGTTGAGGTTGAGGAGACCACCAAGGGCGGTCTGATCCTGACCGGCAGTGCCAAGGAGAAGCCCCAGGTGGCGCAGGTCATCGCAGTGGGCCCCGGCGGCGTTGTGGATGGCAAGGAAGTCAAAATGACCGTCAAGGTCGGCGACAAGGTGCTCACCAGCAAGTATTCCGGCACCGAGGTCAAGGTGGATGGCGAGGAGTGCACCATCGTGCGCCAGAGCGACATCCTGGCCGTCGTGGAAGACTGAGCGGTTCCCCCTATTTCTGGAAAAATGCAGCTTTAAAAGGAGCGATAGATTATGGCAAAGCAGATCAAGCAGGGCGAGGACGCCCGCAAGGCACTGTGTGCCGGTATTGATACCCTGGCAAATACCGTCAAGATCACTCTGGGCCCCAAGGGCCGCAATGTGGTGCTGGGCAAGAAGTTCGGTGCCCCGGTCATCACCAACGATGGTGTGACCATTGCCAAGGAGATCGAGCTGAAGGACGAGTTCGAGAACATGGGTGCACAGCTGGTGCGTGAAGTGGCCACTAAGACCAACGACGCCGCAGGCGACGGCACCACCACCGCAACCGTGCTGGCACAGGCCATGGTCACCGAGGGCATGAAGAACGTTACCGCCGGTGCCAACCCCATGGACATCAAGCGCGGCATGCAGAAGGCTGTCGCCGCCGCTGTTGCCTCCGTTAATACCAACGTTACCGGTCAGAATCGCCAGCATCGAGATAGCACGGGTTGCGATTTCACCGTTAGCGTGACGCTGCGGGCCCCATCCCTGGCTGATAAACGCCGGTTTGGTACTACCGATTTCACGAGCCAATTTGATGATTTTGTCTGCCGGAACACCAGTGATTTGCGAGGCCCATTCCGGCGTTTTAGCCACGCCATCTGGCCCTTCACCCAGAATATAAGCTTTATAGTGACCATTTTTCGGCGCACTGGCTGGCAGTGTTTTCTCGTCGTAGCCAACGCAATATTTATCGAGGAATGCCTGATCCACCAGTTTTTCGGTGATCATGACATACGCCAGACCGTTAACCAGTGCGGCATCTGTTCCCGGACGAATAGGGATCCACTCATCTTCGCGCCCGGCACCGGTGTCGGTATAGCGCGGATCGATGATGATCATGCGGGCATTAGATTTCTGGCGTGCCTGTTCAAGATAGTAAGTCACCCCACCGCCACTCATTCGCGTTTCGCCAGGGTTATTACCAAACAGCACTACCAGTTTACTGTTTTCGATATCCGACGGGCTGTTACCATCTGCCCAGCCGCCGTAGGTATAGTTCAAACCTTCCGCAATTTGCGCGGAAGAGTAGTCACCGTAATGGTTCAGATAAC
>ENA-OVGR01002169-OVGR01002169.1-human-gut-metagenome-genome-assembly--contig:-NODE-2169-length-13232-cov-5.181604_pt1 | contig 13232 bp, 11 predicted proteins | sample MGYA00237775_ERZ505429 | MGnify/ENA primary metagenome ERZ505429 (study PRJEB26158, sample SAMN06016345) | human gut metagenome | biome: human gut; feature: ankylosing spondylitis patient; material...
GAATACGATATTGAAATGCTAAGGGAAATAGGCACCTGCAAGGGGGTTGAAAACTACTCCCGCGTGCTCTCGCGCAGAGCGCCCGGCAGCGTACCCTCGACCCTGCTTGACTATTTCCCCGACGATTATTTACTGTTTGTTGATGAATCGCACGTAACGCTGCCGCAGGTGCGCGGAATGTACGGCGGCGACAGGGCGCGTAAGGAAAACCTTGTGCAATACGGCTTTCGTCTGCCCTCTGCCTTTGATAACCGCCCGCTTAATTTTGAGGAATTTTATGCCCACGTCAATCAGGCAATATTTGTATCGGCTACGCCCGGTCAGTTTGAAAAGGACCACGCGGCGCAGATTGCCGAGCAGGTAATAAGACCAACCGGGCTGCTTGACCCGAAAATCTCCGTCCGCCCGACTGAGGGGCAGATAGACGACCTTGTTTCCGAAATAAATATACGCACTGCCAAGAAGCAGCGCGTGCTTATAACCACGCTTACAAAGAAGATGGCGGAGGATTTAACCGAGTACCTGAATGACCTCGGTATAAAGGTGCGGTATATGCACTATGATATTGACACAATGGAGCGTATGGAAATAATACGCGATTTGCGCCTTGGTGAGTTTGACGTGCTTGTGGGTATTAACCTTTTGCGCGAGGGACTTGACATTCCCGAGGTTTCTCTTGTTGCCGTACTTGATGCCGACAAAGAGGGATTTCTCCGTTCAACCCGTTCGCTTATTCAGATTGCCGGCAGAGCCGCACGAAACAGCGAGGGCACGGTTATTATGTATGCCGACAGCGTAACACCGTCAATGAAGGTTGCAATAACCGAAACACAGCGCCGCCGTGAAATTCAGAATAAATATAATGTTGAACACGGCATCGTTCCGAAGACTATTGTCAAAAAGGTCAGCGATATACTTGAAATTTCTACTCACGATGACAGTGAATTTAAGAATACAAAAAAGCTTTCAAAGGCACAAAAACAACAGTTGATAGAAAAACTGACAAAGGAAATGAAAGCTGCCGCAAAGTTGCTTGAATTTGAACACGCCGCATATCTGCGTGATAAAATCAAAAAACTGCGTGGTGAAAAATGATAAAGGAAGAGTAAAATGCCAAGAAAGAAAACCACCGATTATGATAATACCAGTATCACAACGCTAAAGGGTGCCGACCGTGTCCGTAAGCGTCCTGCCGTAATTTTCGGTTCGGACGGTATTGACGGCTGTCAGCACTCCGTGTTTGAGATTCTTTCAAACTCAATAGACGAGGCGAGAGAGGGTTACGGTAAAAAAATCACAGTTACACGCTATTCCGACGGCTCAATTGAGGTTGAAGATCACGGCAGAGGAATTCCCGTTGACTACAACGAAAACGAAAAGCGCTATAACTGGGAACTGGTTTTCTGCGAACTCTATGCCGGCGGCAAGTATAATAACAACGAGGGTGAAAGCTACGAATTTTCCCTTGGTATGAACGGTCTCGGTCTTTGTTCAACCCAGTACAGCTCAGAGTATATGGATGTTGATATCCGCCGTGACGGCTACCGATACACTCTCCGTTTTGAAAAAGGCGAGATTGTCGGCAAGCTCAAAAAAGAACCGTACAGCAAAAAGGATACGGGTACAAAAATTCATTGGAAACCCGACCTCGAAGTCTTTACGGATATCGACATTCAGCCCGAATATTTTCTTGACATAATGAAAAGACAGGCTATTGTTAACGCAGGAATTGAATTTGTTTTCCGCAATCAAAACGGCAAAAGCTTTGACACAACAAGCTATAACTATGTAAACGGTATTGTTGACCATGTTGCCGAGGTGGTCGGTGAAAACGGACTCAGCTCAATTCAGCATTGGGAAACCGAGGTTAAAACCCGTGACCGTGACGATAAGCCCGAATATAAGTGCAAAATGGATATCTCGGTTGCATTTTCAAATAAAGTGCATCTCACCGAATACTACCACAACTCAAGCTGGCTTGAACACGGCGGCGCTCCCGATAAGGCGGTGCGGAATGCCTTTGTTTACCAGATTGACAGCTACTTAAAACAAAATAATAAATATAACAAAACCGAAAGCAAAATCAAGTATGACGATGTTGAGGACAGCCTTGTGTGCGTTATTTCGTCTTTTTCAAGTGTTTCATCATATGAAAACCAGACCAAAAAGGCGGTTACAAACAAGGGTATTCAGGACGCTATGACTGCATTTCTCCGTCAAAGTCTTGAAGTCTATTTTATTGAAAATCCGCTTGAGGCAGAAAAAATCTGCGAACAGGTGCTTATCAATAAGCGCAGCCGTGAAAATGCTGAGAAAACACGACTTAACATAAAGAAAAAGCTTTCGGGCAATCTCGACATAACAAACCGTGTTGCAAAATTTGTCGATTGCAGAAGTAAAGACACGGAACAGCGTGAACTGTTCATAGTAGAGGGTGACTCTGCTCTCGGTGCCTGTAAACAGGCAAGAAACCCCGATTTTCAGGCGATTATGCCAATCAGAGGTAAAATACTTAACTGCCTTAAAGCCGACTACGATAAGATTTTTAAGAGCGAAATCATTACCGATTTGCTCAAGGTTCTCGGTTGCGGTGTTGAGGTTAAGTCAAAAGCAAACAAGAATCTTTCAAGCTTTGATATGAACGCACTTCGCTGGAGCAAAATTATTCTCTGCACCGATGCCGATGTTGACGGCTTCCAGATCAGAACACTTTTGCTTACCATGCTTTACAGACTTACACCTACACTCATTGAAGAAGGCAAGGTGTTTATTGCCGAATCGCCTCTTTATGAAATTACATCCAAAAACGATGTTTATTTTGCATACGATGAAGTTGAAAAGGATAAGTTCATTGAACAGCTCGGCAAGGAGAAATTCACAATTCAGCGTTCAAAAGGTCTTGGTGAGAACGAACCCGATATGATGAATCTTACCACAATGAACCCCGAGTCACGCAGACTTATCAAGGTTCTTCCTGCCGATGCAGAACAGACAGCGGAAATTTTTGATGTTCTTCTCGGTGACAATCTTCAGGGAAGAAAAGATTATATAGTAGAACACGGCAACGAATATATTGACCAGCTTGATGTAAGCTGATTGGAGGTGGAAATAAATGGCGAAAAAATCTTCAAAGACTCCCCGCAGAACTTCACCGTCAAAAACTCACGGTGTAATCAACGGTGCAGGTGAAGTAGTGGAACAGCCAATCGTTTCCACTATCAGAGAGAACTATATGCCGTATGCAATGAGCGTAATTCTCTCCCGTGCAATTCCCGAAATCGACGGATTCAAGCCGTCGCACAGAAAGCTCCTGTATATGATGTACAAAATGGGACTTCTGAACGGCGGAAGAACAAAATCGGCAAACATTGTCGGTGCAACAATGAAGCTCAATCCTCACGGCGACTCTGCAATTTATGACACAATGGTTCGTCTTTCAAGGGGCTATGAGGCACTTTTGCATCCGTATGTAGATTCAAAGGGTAACTTTGGTAAATTCTACAGCCGTGACATGGCGTGGGCGGCTTCTCGTTATACTGAGGCAAAGCTTGACGCAATCTGCAACGAGCTGTTTCGTGATATAGACAAAGATACCGTAGATTTTGTAGATAACTACGATAATACAATGAAAGAACCGTCACTTTTGCCGGTTGCATTTCCGTCTGTACTTGTAAACGCAAACACAGGTATTGCCGTTGGTATGGCGTCAAATATCTGTTCATTCAATTTGCGTGAAATCTGCGAAACAACAGCGGCACTTATTCGTGATCCCGACCATGATATAAAGTCAACTCTGCCGGCTCCTGATTTTACAGGCGGTTGTCAGATTATCTATGATGAAAATGTCATCAATCAAGTCTATGAAACCGGCAGAGGAAGCATCAAGCTCCGTGCAAAGTATGTCTATGACAAGTCTGCAAACTGTATAGATATACTTTCAATTCCTGCCACAACAACTTGTGAGGTTATCATTGAAAAGGTAATCGACCTTGTAAAGCAGGGTAAAGTCAAGGAAATTTCCGATATTCGTGACGAAACAGGTATTGACGGACTTAAAATTACAATTGACCTCAAGCGTGGCATTGATGCCGATAAGCTTATGACAAAGCTTTACCGCTTTACAACACTCGAAGATTCCTATGCCTGCAACTTCAATGTGCTTATTGCAGGTGTTCCGAGAGTTCTCGGTGTAAAGGCATTGCTTGAAGAATGGATTGCTTTCAGAATTGAGTGCGTCAGAAGAAGAACATATTTTGACCGCAACAAAAAAGCTGACAAGCTTCATCTTTTAAGAGGTCTTGAAAAAATTCTTCTCGATATTGACAAGGCGGTAAAGATTGTCCGTGAAACCGATGAAGAATCCGAGGTTGTGCCAAACCTTATGATAGGATTCGGAATTGACGAAATACAGGCTGAATATGTTGCCGAAATAAAACTTCGTCATCTTAACCGTGAATACATTTTAAAGCGTACAAAAGACCTTGAAGACCTTGAAAAAGAGATTGCCGAGCTTGACGAAATTTTAAAAAGCAAGGCAAGAATCAAGACAATCATTGTCAAAGAACTTAAATCAATTGCCGAGAAATACGGTCAGCCGAGAAAGAGTATCATAATTTATGACGATGTTGCAAGGTATGAGGAAGAGACAGTCGAGATTCCAGATTATCCTGTTAATCTTTTCTTTACAAAAGAGGGATATTTCAAGAAGATTACTCCGCAGTCGCTCAGAATGAGCGGTGAACAAAAGCTCAAAGACGGTGACGAAATTATTCAGGAGCTTGAGTTCACAAACAACTGCGACCTTTTGTTCTTTACAGACAAGTGTCAGGTGTATAAGGCAAAGGCTGATGATTTTGCACAGACAAAGGCAAGCGTCCTCGGTGATTATGTTGCCGCAAAGCTTGGCTTTGATGAAGGCGAAAATGCTGTGAAAATGGTTGTTACAAAAGATTACAAGGGTATGCTGCTCTTTGCTTTTGAAAACGGCAAGGCTGCAAAAGTTCCGCTTGAATCCTACGCAACAAAGACTAACCGTAAAAAGCTCACGGGCGCATATTCCGACAAATCTCCGCTTGTCGGACTTCTCTATATGCCTGAGGACGAAGAGGTACTCTTCAAGGCGTCATCGGGAAATATGCTCCTTGTTCACACGGGTGCACTCGCTCTCAAAACAACCCGTTCAACACAGGGTGTTGCCGTTCTCAAGCCCAAAAAAGGTCACAGACTTTTCAGCATAGAACGCTATAAAGACGGTACTTTTACAAATCCAAAGCGTTACAGAACAGGTTCACTTCCTGCAAGAGGTGCGTTGCCAGTGAACGATGATTCAAAAGACGAGCAGCTTTCGCTGATTTGATTTTGAAAAAATTAATAAAAATCTTGTAATATCTCTTGAAAAAGCTGTGTTTATGTGGTATTATAAAACAGTTATTAAAGCAGAATTTGTTTTATTCGTATTTATTAAATGAAAGGAAGATAAAAATGAGCATTTGGGGCATTGTTTTAGGCGTATTGCTCGCAATCGTATCTGTTGCCATTATCGTTGTAATTATCCTTCAGGAGGGTAATCAGCAGGGTATCGGTGCTGTAACAGGTGTTGCCGATTCTTATTTCTCAAAGAATAAGGCTCGTTCGATTGATGCGTTCCTCTCACGCTGGACAAAAGTTTTTGCTGCAATATTCGTAATTTTTGTAATTGCACTTAATGTGCTTTCAAAGTTCGGTATACTGTAAGCATATTAACTTAATAATCAGCATAAAATTAACCGTCAGGGCAATCCTCTGGCGGTTTTACTTTTTATATGGAGTTGTTAAAAATGCCTTGGTGGGGAATATGTCTGATTATTTTTGTAACATTTATAACTTTCGCAATTTTGCACTTTCTCGGCAAAAACAAGCACCCGTTCAAACGCTCTCTGCTTTCAATGACTTTGGGAGCGGCAACATTGTTTGCGGTCAATCTGACGGGAGCTTTTACGGGCGTAACTTTGCCCATAAGCCTTTTATCACTTTTGGTATCAATAATAGGAGGAATACCCGGAGTAACGCTTATGCTCGGTCTTAATCTTTTTTTCTGAATAATAACAGAAGGGGCGGTCACATCGACAGCCCCTTAATTGTTTGTATGAAATTTTATACAATGCCGTAAAGTTCCTCAAGAGCCTCACCAACGGTTTCTTTGTCTTTGGTCAGGAGCGCAAGCATAATTTTGTACGCTTTTTTCGGATTGTCAAGAAAATTTTTTTTGAGAATAAGAGCCTGTTCCATTTCGGGAGCATAAACATCAAGCTTCATCAAATCCATATCACCGCCGGATACAGAACATTTAACAGTAAATCCGTTTGAATTTTTTACAATATCAACCTTGTTTTCAATCTCATTTTTCTTTACGGCAAGGAGCTTAACCGCACAAGCGTATGCCTTTTCTTTGATAGAGTACGCAAGAATGCTGTCAAGCTGTTTTGCAATTTCAACACCGTTTTCCGTGAGCGCATATGTTTTGTGTTCATCATCGGCAGGCACAAGGTTACCGTTTGTAACAAGGTCGTCAAAGGCGGAACTTGTTTCAAAATAATTGGCAAGTCCCTGCTTTAAAATTGCCTGTATGACGATTCCTTTGTCTATATTTTCTTTTACAGAATTATACAAATAACATATCAAGGTTTTAATTTCGTTTTTGCTTCTCATTCCACCGGGATTAATACCCTCGTCAAATGTATCGAAAGCCATAAAATCACCTGCTTTTGCTGATAGATTCGTAGTGACAGCTTAATTTGTGCAAAAATAACTTAAATTATATCTGTCTATTGTTATTATAGCACATTATCTTCACAAAAGCAAAGAGGTTGTGCGTATTTATTTTATTCATTATTAAGTAAATTTGCAAGAGTTACACTGTCAAGGTAATTGTTGATTAAATTGTCAAGCTGTTGCCAGATAGGATGTGAGGGACACGATTCCATATGATTGCAATGTTCGTGAGTTTTTGAAGTGCAGGGAACAGATGCAAGGTCGCCTTCCGTAAGCCTGAGAATTTCACCGAGTGAATAATCTTTTGGTTCTTTGGTCAGCTTATAGCCGCCGCCCTTTCCTTTTACGCCCTCAAGCAAATTGCGGTCAACAAGGGTTTTGAGTATGCCTTCCATATATTTTTTGGAAATATTCTGTCTTTCTGCAATTTCTTTGAGCGGAATATATCTGTTCTGCCCGTTTTTTGCCAGATCGACAAGCACATACAGCGTGTAACGACCTTTACTTGAAATCAGCATAAAATTATCCCCTTTTGGCAAGGCTTGCATATTTTGTAAGCCTGTTTTGCTTATATACCTTGATTATATACAAAAAACGATAAAAATGCAATACCAACCCATTGACAAAATGGGTTGAAAAGGTTATATTTTAATTATCCACTCCTTTGGTGGGTTGATAATATAACAAGGTGGGATTATGAAATGGCAGACAAATTACTTGATGTAAACGGTTTGACTGTAAGTGTAGAAGAAAAGGAAATTCTGCACGATATAAATCTTAGTATAAACAAAGGTGAAACGCATGTGCTTATGGGACCAAACGGTGCAGGCAAGTCAACGCTCGGATTTGCACTTATGGGCAGTCCTAAATATACGCTTAATTCAGGCGAAATACTTTTTAACGGAAAAAACATTAACGATGAAACACCCGATAAAAGGTCAAAGGACGGAATTTTTCTTTCATTCCAAAGTCCTCTTGAAGTTCCGGGGCTTTCACTTTCATCATTTATTCGTAATGCTCTTGAAAAGAACCGTGGCAAAAGAATCCGCCTTTGGGACTTTAAAAAAGAGCTCAGAGAGGCTATGGAGCTTTTGCAGATGGATCCGTCATATTCCGAGCGTGATCTAAATGTAGGCTTTTCGGGCGGTGAAAAGAAAAAAGCAGAAATTTTGCAGATGCTTTTACTCAATCCAAAGCTTGCAATTCTTGACGAAACAGACTCGGGTCTTGATGTTGACGCGGTTCGCACAGTTTCAAAGGGCGTTGAACACTATCAGAAAAACCGTGACGGTGCATTGCTCATCATCACACACAGCACAGGTATTCTCGAATCTCTCAAAGTTGATTATACCCATATTATGGTAAACGGCCATATAGTTAAAACAGGCGACGCATCGTTGATTGATGAAATCAATGAACACGGTTTTGAGAAGTATCTTGAACTTTATGCAGAAAAGTTCTGACGGAGGTATTAAGATGAAAGAAAGAACATATGTCGATGATGTTGACAGAAGTGTCTACGATATCAAAGACAAAGAAAATGATGCCTACCGTATCAAATCAGGTCTTGATGCCTCAATCGTAGAAAAAATTTCAAAGGAAAAGAACGATCCCGTGTGGATGCAGAATTTCCGTTTGCAGTCACTTCAAATTTATAATGAACTCAAAGTTCCAAACTGGGGACCGCCCATTGACGGACTTAATATGGACAATATTGCAACCTATGTCCGTCCTAACACAAGAATGACCGCAAAATGGTCGGAAGTCCCCGAAGATATCAAGAATACATTTGAAAGACTCGGTATTCCTCAGGCAGAGAGAAAGTCGCTTGCAGGTGTCGGAGCGCAGTATGATTCCGAGCTTGTGTACCACAATGTTCGTGAAGAGGTTGCCGCACAGGGCGTAGTATATACCGATATGGAGAGTGCGTTAAAGGGCGAATATGCCGACATGGTAAAAAAATATTTTATGAAACTTGTCCGTCCGAATGACCACAAATTTGCCGCACTTCACGGTGCAGTATGGTCAGGAGGTTCGTTTGTGTATGTTCCGCCGGGAGTATCGGTAGAAATTCCGTTGCAGTCATATTTCAGACTTAACGCACCCGGCGCAGGTCAGTTTGAACACACGCTCATTATCGTTGACGAGGGTGCAGACCTGCATTTTATAGAGGGTTGTTCTGCTCCGAAATATAACATAGCAAATCTTCACGCAGGATGCGTTGAGCTTTTTGTAAAGAAAAATGCAAGGCTCAGATATTCAACAATTGAAAACTGGTCAAAAAATATGTACAACCTTAACACCAAAAGAGCACTTGTTGAAGATGGCGGTACTATGGAATGGGTATCGGGTTCATTCGGTTCTCATGTGTCATATCTTTATCCGATGACAATTTTAAAAGGCGACCGTTCAAGAATGGAGTTTACGGGCATTACATTTGCAGGCAAGGGGCAGAACCTTGATACAGGCGCAAAAGTAGTTCATATCGGCAAAGAAACATCTTCGTTTATGAACACAAGGTCAATTTCAAAAGACGGCGGAATCAGCACATTCAGAAGCTCCGTTGTTGTAAACAAATCTGCCGAAAATGCAAAATCTGCCGTTTCATGTCAGTCACTTATGCTTGATTCAAAGTCACGCTCAGATACTATTCCTGTAATGGATATCAGAACTCCGCACGCAGATATCGGTCATGAGGCGAAAATAGGCAGAATCAGCGATGAGGCTGTATTCTACCTCATGTCAAGAGGTCTTAGTGAAGAGGATGCAAGGGCGATGATAGTCAGCGGTTTTGCAGACAATGTGTCAAAGGAACTTCCGCTTGAATATGCGGTTGAAATGAACAATCTCATTCAACTTGAGATGAAGGGCAGTATCGGATAAGGAGGACATTATGGTTGATAATAAAGACTTAACAGTGAACTTTCTTCCGTCACCCACTTGGAACCGATTGGGAGTGAATCGGGCAAAAATCCGAAATATTCCCGTTGACGGTTGGAACAGTATTCCTGTTCAAAAAGAAATAATCGAAAAATATACAAATATTTCAGATTCAAAAATCCGGGATTCATTTGCAAATATTCAGACAGGTATGGGCGAGGAGATTGACGAAATCTCAAAAATATCACAGTCTGAAAAAATCAGAATAACGGCTGATAAAACAAAAAGCGAAAAGCTGTTTTTTAATTGCAAAAACGGTGAAAACGCTTTTGCAGATGTAGAACTTTATGCTCCCGAAAACACAGAACTTACCGTGTTTATGACAATGCAGTCAGCGTGGAATGCAAACGGTATTTGTGCCGTAAGAACGAAATTTAAAGCTGAAAAAGGCGCAAAAATCAGACTCGTACAGCTTAATCTCCTTTCGCAAAATTTCCGCTTTATAAACGATGTCGGTGCAGAATGTGAAGATAATGCAACCGCAGAGATATTACAGCTTTTCATCGGCGGAAATGAAACATATACAGGCACAAAGGCAACGCTTTTGGGCAGACAGAGCAATCTTGACCTCAATGTCGGCTACTATTGCAAGGACGAGCAGTTACTTGATATGAACTATGTTGCCGAGCATATCGGCAAAAAAACCGTCAGCTCAATGAATGCCGGAGGTGTCTTGAGAGATAAAGCACATAAATTATTCCGTGGTACAATTGATTTCCCACTCGGCTCATCGGGTGCAAAAGGTGACGAGAACGAAGATGTTCTAATTTTAGGCGAAGATGTAATCAATCAGACCGTACCGCTCATTCTTTGTGCGGAAGAGGATGTTGAGGGCAACCACGGTGCGTCAATCGGCAGACCGTCCGATGATGTGCTTTTCTATCTTGCAAGCAGAGGTCTTGACGAGGAAGAGGCTTGTAACCTTATGGCTCGTGCAAAGCTTGACGCTTTATGCTCGAAAATCGGTGATGAAGAGCTTGAAACGCTTGCAAAATCCTGTCTGGAGGAGGTTACAGGCTATGCAAATGAAAAACTTTAAGGAAGATTTTCCGCTTTTGCGGGAAAATCCTGTAGTCTATCTCGACAGTGCCGCAACTGCTCAAAGACCTGAATCAGTTATAAATTCGGAAATGGAGTTCTACAAAAAATGCAATGCAAATCCTCTGCGTGGACTTTATGATTTGGGTTTCAAAGCTACAGAATGTTATGAGCAATCCCGTGAAACAGTCAGAAAGTTCATTAATGCAAGGTCGGAGCGTGAAATAATATTTACACGCAATGCAACCGAGAGCCTCAATCTTGTTGCCTACAGCTACGGAATGAATTTTCTTAAAGAAGGTGACGAAATTCTTGTCACTGTAATGGAACACCACAGCAACCAGTTGCCATGGAGAGTTGTTGCAGAAAAAACGGGCGCAGCGGTAAAGTACATTGAATGCAACCCTGACGGCACAATTACCGAAGAACAGCTGAAACAGGCTTTTTCGGAGCGTACAAGGCTTGTGGCAGTAACTCACATATCAAATGTACTCGGTTGCAAAACTCCCATAAAGCGTATCACAGAGCTTGCAAAGGAATGCGGTGCAGTTGTTGTGCTTGACGCATCACAGAGCGTTCCGCACATTCCCGTTGATGTTCAGTCGCTTGATGTAGATTTTCTTGCATTTTCGGGGCACAAACTTATGTCACCCTTCGGAATCGGTGTATTATACGGCAGAGAAAGCCTTCTTGAAAAAATGCCGCCGTTTTTAACCGGAGGCGAGATGATCGATTCCGTTACCCGCGATGGCGCTGCGTATGCCGAGCTGCCCCACAAATTTGAGGCCGGCACCGTGAATGCAGGCGGCGCGGTTGCGCTGGCTGCAGCGATTGATTATCTGGAATCCATTGGGCTGGAAAATGTTCACGCCCAGGAGCAGGCCCTGACCCGCTATGCCTATGAGGGCATGAAGAAGATCCCCGGTGTGAATATTCTGGGCAGCGATGACCCGGACAAGCACTGCGGCATTTTGAGCTTTACGGTGGACGGTGTGCACCCGCACGACATTGCCACCATTCTGGACAGCTGCCACGTGGACGTGCGTGCCGGGCACCACTGTGCACAGCCGCTGCTGGCTTATCTGGGTGTGCGTTCCTGCGCACGCGCCAGCCTTGCATTTTATAACACCACCGCTGACATTGACCGCTTTCTGGCGGCGCTGGGCGGCGTAAGAAAGGAAATGGGTTATGCCGAGTAGTACGTTTTATAATGAGGTGCTGACCGACCACAACCTCTACCCCGCCCATAAAAAGCCGCTGCCCGGCGCCAACATGACGCTGGAGGGTGTGAACCCCAGCTGCGGCGATGACATCACCCTGCAGCTGCGGGTGAAGGATGGCAAGATCGAGGATGCCGGCTTTATCGGCAGCGGATGCGCCATCTCCCAGGCATCGGCTTCGCTGATGATCGACCTAGTCAAAGGCCGCACGGTCGAGGATGCCCGCCGCCTGATCTCCCTCTATTTCCAGATGATCAAGGGCAAGATCACCCCCGAAGAACTGGACGACCTTGAGGACGTGGCCGCCCTGCAGGGCATCGCCCATGTGCCCGCCCGCGTAAAATGCGCGGTGCTGGCCTGGCACACCCTGGAGGAAGCCCTGGACGGCGAAGGCAAGACCGACAAAGTCACCACCGAGGATGCTGAGTAAATTTTTATAATGACATAAAACAAGCGGCAGAGCGTAAAAACTCTGCCGCTTGTTTTAGCTTGTGGGTAAAAATGCGAATGTCACATGTAGGGGTCGATCCTTGCATCTGCCCCTACAGCAGCCATGCGATGAGTTACTGATTTCCAAACACGCCGTTCTGGTAATCGCTTTCCGAAATCATCCAGCTCCGGTCCACCAGCCACATGCCATCCTGCCATACGGCCTGGATGGTGTAGTAATCCGTGGCGGTCTCTACCTCGCCGGTGGTGTCGTTCACGGCCTCGTAGTTGGCGGCGGCGTTCACGGTCACGGTGTTGTCGCCGTACGCAATGTGTTCGGTATCGCACACCATGTCGGACTTGTCCAGCGTAAAGGTCACCGCGCCGGTGGCCCCGCTCTTGATGCCGGCGGACAGGCTCTGGCTGTGCAGCTCGGTCACATAGCGCAGCTCGGCGGGGGCGGCGGCGTTGGCGGCACGCAGGTAGGCGCGGTAGTACACCGTCAGCATGGCGTCCAGATATTCCTCATCGGGCTTGGCGTAGCCGTCTGCCTCGCATGGCACAAAAGTGCCAAAGGCGGCGTTCTCGTTGCTGGGCTTGGACACCAGCGCCAGCGCCGTGCGGTAGCCGTCCCCCTCGGGCGAAACCACCCGCAGCAGGGTGTCGGTGCGGGTCAGGGCACTGCGGGCCATGTAGTAGCGGCCGGTGTCGCTGGTGCCGTGTGGCTGCTCTGCGCCGTCAGCCGTCAGCGTAAAGGTGATGTTGGTGGGCAGGTTGTCCAGATAAAAACGGTCGGCTTCGTCCAGCACCAGCCCGGCGGATTCCGGTGTGGTCTCGGCCGGGACCTGAACGTCT
>ENA-OVGR01002170-OVGR01002170.1-human-gut-metagenome-genome-assembly--contig:-NODE-2170-length-13226-cov-9.531547_pt1 | contig 13226 bp, 10 predicted proteins | sample MGYA00237775_ERZ505429 | MGnify/ENA primary metagenome ERZ505429 (study PRJEB26158, sample SAMN06016345) | human gut metagenome | biome: human gut; feature: ankylosing spondylitis patient; material...
ACCAATGGCATCGCCTTCACCAAGGCATTGCAGACCCGGGATTTCGAGGGCCTGGCCTTTGTGAATCTGGTGGATTTTGATATGCTCTACGGCCACCGCCGCGACGTGCCCGGCTATGCCGCCGCCGCCACCGAATTTGACCGCTTCCTGGCCGACTTCATCCCCGGGATGCGGGAGGGCGACCTGCTGATGATCACCGCCGACCACGGCTGCGACCCCTCCTACACCAAGACCACCGACCATACCCGCGAGTATGTGCCGTATCTGGTCTGCGGCAAGGGCGTGAAGCCCGGTGTGGATTTGGGCACCCGGCTCTGCTTTGGCACCATTGCACAGACCGTGTGTGAATATCTGGGCGTGGATGCTTCCAGCCTGGACGGCCACAGCGTGCTGCAGGAGATCCTGAAGTAATATGAGCCCTCTCCGTCACGCGCTCGCGTGACGGAGAGGGTTATTTTTTGTGCAAAGTCTTGAACAATATAGTCAGTTGTGGTAGACTAGCACATGCACGCCCGGTGCGTACAAGGTTTACGCCGGGCGCAGGAATTGATATGGTTTCAGAATAGAAGGAGACTATTACATGAGAATCAATCGTACTCTGGGTCTGGCACTGACCGCTGCTGTGCTGGCTGTTGCCATGACTGGCTGCTCCAATAGTGCATCTTCCACCGCATCCTCCGCTGCTTCCAGCGAGGCTGCTTCCTCTGTGGCCGCTTCCAGCGAAGCTGCCGAGAGCGAGGCCGCTGCCGCCAGCGTTGTCAGCACCGAGGATCTGGATGTGAATGGCACCACCTACTCCGCTGACTGCTACGGCGAGTTCACCCTGTCCAACGGCGACACCATGAAGCTGTGGAAGGTGAAGGACGCTTACGCAGACCTGAGCGCTCTGCCCATGAAGGGCATGGCCGAGGAGTTCCCCATCGAGGCCGAGGCCGAGCAGATCTATGTTGCTGACGTGACCAGCAACGGCGAGACCACCCGCCAGTATCTGCGCACCGACAAGGCTGGCCGCAACGGCACTGTCTCTGTCAAGACCTTTGAGCTGGGCGACGCTGAGTAATCGCGCTTCCCTGTAAGATCAGCAGACAACAAGCCCCGGACCTTTTGCAAGGCCCGGGGCTTGTGCTGTTTTATTCTGTTTTATTCTCCGCTGCTGCTGGAACCGAACAGAGCATCCAGCACGGTGGAAGCGGCCTGATGCAGGGAGTTGGCAGCAGATTCCACCTGCTCCTGCGTGGGCAGAGAGATAGAAGGTGTTTCTGCTCCGCCGGTGGATCCACTGCCGGCTTCACTCTCAGCAGGTGCTTCGGTGGAAGCCTCGCTCTCGGCAGGTGCTTCGGGGGTGGGTTCTGCGGGCTGCTCATCGGCTGGCTGTTCCGCAGGCACGCTCTCGGCAGGTTCCTCCACAATGACGCTGTCGGGCGATTCCTCCACAGAGGTGCCCGCGTTGGGATCAGCCGTGGGGGTGTATACCTCGGTCTTTTCGGGGGTCTGCTGGGTATCGCTCACGGTGCCCTCGCCGCCCAGAACGGATGCGATCAGCTCCTTGGCCTGGTTGACGGAGTTCTCATCCGGCTTCATCACATAGAGGCTCTGACCCTTTGCGGAGTAGCACTGGGAGCTCTTGCCGCCGGTGCCGGTCACGGTATAGCTCTGGATGTCCCAGTCAGACAGGCTTGCCAGCTGCATCCGCACCAGCGCGGAGATCTGCTCCTGAGAAAGGCTGGTCACAAAGCAGTCGGACACAGCATCCATCAGCTTGGAGAAGCTCATCAGCACGGTGGGGGATTTGATCTTGTTCATCATTGCATCGATGACTTTCATCTGGTTGATGCCGCGCTGGATATCGCCGGAGGCAAAGGCATGGCGCTCACGGGCAAAGGCCAGAGCGCTCTTGCCGTCCAGATGGTTCCAGCCCTCGGCAAAGGTGGTGGGATCATAATAGCCGGGGCTGCCCACCGAGGTGAATGCCTGATCGGAGTAGACATCCACGCCGCCCACGGCATCGATGATGCTGATGAAGCCCGCAAAATTGATGCGGAGGTATTGGTCCACATTGACCCCGTACAGGTTGCCCAGGGTTGCCATGCTGGTCTCCACGCCGTACAGACCGGCATGGGTCAGCTTGTCCTTGCTGTTGGTGCCCGCCAGATCAACGTAGTAATCACGGGGGGTATTGATGAGCGCCACCTGTTTGGTGGAGGGGTTGACCACGGCGAGAATATTCACATCGCTGCGGGCCTTTTCGGTCAGTTCGCCGCGGTTGTCCACGCCGCTCAGATAGACCACAAAGGGTTCCTTGGTGATCTTGTTGGCCTCGGTGCCGGTGACAAGGCCGGAGGTCACGTTATCCAGTGCGCTCAGGCCCTGCTGCGCCCAGACACAGCCCAGTGCCAGAAAGGCACACAGGAACACCGAGAACACCCGGGATACCTTGCGGGGAGCGCTGTACTCCTGGCAGCGCTTGACCAGCAGCCAGAACAGCACCAGCAGCGCCGCAATGATGACCAGATACAGCGCGGGCAGCATCTGGGTGCGCCAGAGCTGGAAGAAGGCCGCAATGCTCAGAATGGCTTGTACGATCAGCAAAACAGTACCTCGTTTCGGGTTGGCCGCGCCGGTATCTGCATCCGGCCTGCGGCGGGGCGGCTTTGGCTCCGGGGCAGGCCCGCCGGTATGCTTCGGCGGCTTGGGCGGTGCAGGCGGCGGGGTGGGAGCGGCAGTTTCCGGCGCAAAAAAGGCCGCGCTGTCTACCTCCACAGTCTTTTCTTCCGGTGGGCGGTGACCCCGGTGGATGTGCCGGGTGCTGTCATCGTCCGTGTGGGAACGGGAAGTTTCATCAAACATAGGAATTCTCCTTTTTGACATGTCCTCAGGCAAGGGGCACGATGGTCAGAACGGCCCGTGCCGGCAGGCAGGTGGCCGTCTGATCCTCCTGCGAGATCCAGCCAAAGCTTTCGCAGATGTGGTCAGGGCAGGGGGAATCAATAAACCGTGCCGCGCTGTCCTTGACCTCGATGTGCACCGTCAGATAGCCGGTGTCGATGTCATAGACGGCATCCTTGTCCAGAGAGATCTTCTGCACCGTGTTCGCATCGCCGTAGATCAGCTCCGCGCCCAGGGTGCTGCCGCTCTGCCCGGCACTGCGGAGGTAAAAAAGCACTCCCGCGATCACCAGAACAACAGCGGCGAACAGTAAATTGACCCAGAGATTTTTTTTCTGCTTCATGGCTCAGGCATCCTTCTGGGGGAACAGCTGTTCCAGCTCGGCCAGCCACAGGGCGGCGCAGGCATCGCTGGGCATCCGCCAGTCCCCGCGCGGCGAGAGGGTCACGCTGCCGATCTTGGGGCCGTCGGGCAGGCAGCTGCGCTTGAACTGCTGGGCAAAGAACCGCCAGTAGAAGTTGCGCAGCCACTTGTAAAGCACCGCGTCCGGGTATTCCTCCCGGCCCGCAAAGGCTGCCCTGGCCAGCCGGAAGATCTTTGCCGGGCCAAAGCCGAAGCGGAGCACATAATAAAGGTAGAAGTCGTGCAGCTCATAGGGGCCCACCAGATCCTCGGTCTTTTGCGCGATCTCGCCGTCCTTGGCGGGCAGCAGCTCCGGGGAGACCGGAGTGTCCAGAATGTCCAGCAGCACGGTGCGCAGGGCGTCGGTGGCGGCAATGTCGGCTTCGTAATGCACCAGATGGCGCACCAGCGTTTTGGGCACCCCGGCGTTCACACCGTACATGCTCATGTGGTCGCCGTTGTAGGTGGCCCAGCCCAGTGCCAGCTCCGACAGGTCGCCGGTGCCAACCACAAGGCCGCCGGTGCGGTTGGCGGTGTCCATCAGCTCCAGCGTGCGCACACGGGCCTGCCCATTTTCAAAGGTCACGTCCAGCACGCTTTCGTCCTGGCCGATGTCCCGGAAGTGGCTGTGGACCGTTTCGGCAATGTCGATCTCCTTGAAGGAGACCTGCAGCTCATCGCACAGGATCTCGGCATTGCTGCGGGTGCGGTGGGTGGTGCCGAAGCAGGGCATGGTCACGGCCAGCACATCGCTGGCGGGGCGGCCCAGCTGCTTCATGGCGCGCACCGCCACCAGCAGAGCCAGACAGCTGTCCAGACCGCCGGAAATGCCGATGACCGCCGTTTTGGCGTGGGCATGCTCCAGCCGCTTGGCCAGACCGTCGGCCTGCATCTTCAGGATCAGTTCGCAGCGCTCGGCGCGGCGCTTGGGGTCGCCGGGCACGAAGGGTGCCGGGTCGATCCAGCGGGTGAGAGGGGTCTCGGTGAGTTCCAGATCGAACTCCACCGTGGTGTAACCATCGCGGCTCAGCTCAAAGCTGGTGTTGCGGGCACGCTCGGCCTCCATGCGCTGGCAGTCGATCTCGGTCTCGGCAATGCCGCCCGCAAAGGGAGCTGTCTCGGCCAGCAGGGTGCCGTTTTCGGCGATCAGGTCGTGCCCGGCGAACACCATGTCCTGGGTGCTCTCGCCGTGCCCGGCCGAGGCGTACAGGTAGCCGCACAGCAGGCGGGCCGACTGGTTGGACACCAGTGTCCGGCGGTACTCGGCCTTGCCGACGGTCTCGTCGCTGGCCGAAAGGTTGGCGATGACCGTGGCCCCGGCCAGCGCGTGGAAGGTGGAGGGCGGCAGTGCGCTCCACAGGTCCTCGCACAGCTCTACGCCCAGCACAAAGCTGGGCATGGACCGGCAGCGGAACAGCAGCGAAGTGCCAAAGGGCACCTGCTGGCCGCACACGGTGATCGTTTCCACCTCGGTGCTGCCGGGGGTAAACTGGCGCTTCTCGTAGAATTCGCCGTAGTTGGGCAGGTAGGTCTTGGGCACAAGGCCCAGCAGCTGCCCGCGGCACAGCACGGCGGCGCAGTTGTACAGCTTGCCGTGTATCAGCAGCGGCAGGCCCACCAGCACGACGGTGTCCAGCGTCCGGGTGCCGTCCAGCACGGTCTGCAGGGCATCCAGCGCACCGGTCTGCAGCGTGTGCTGCAGGAACAGATCGCCGCAGGTGTAGCCGGTGAGGCAGAATTCCGGGAATACAGCCAGCTTGACCCCGCGCGCGGCGGCTGCCTGCACGTCGGCAAGGATCTGCTGGGCGTTATAGGTGCAGTCTGCCACCCGCAGGGCGGGGGAGAAGGCGGCTGCCTTTAAAAAACCATCTTTCATCGGAGGATTTCACATCCTGTCTTTCGTTTTAGCCTGCAGAGGGCCTGCAGTGCCCATAGTATACCACAAACTGCAACAAACGGAAAGTAACAGCTTGGTAAAAGAAGTGTGACAAAACAAAAGCTGCCCGCAGGGATGCGGGCAGCCGGAAAACATAAAAGCGGAAAACGAGATGGACCGTAAGCCGGGTTCTGTATTAAACGACGATCTGTCTAGACCTGCCATTGCTGACAGGTTCGTGCCGCCTTCGGGACACGCGAGCAGCGCTGTACGTCCCATATAGGCGTTGCTTCCGGTAGGGTTTACAAAGCCGCATAGTCACCCATGCGCTGGTGAGCTCTTACCTCGCCGTTTCATCCTTACCGCATTGCTGCGGCGGTTTGTTTTCTGTTGCACTTTCCCTAAGGTCACCCTCGGCTGCCGTTAGCAGTTACCGTGCTCTGTGAGGCCCGGACTTTCCTCAGAGCGGTCAAAGCCGCCCCGCCGCCGTATGTTCCACTCGTTTTCCGTTCCTCATAATACCATAAAAAAACAAGATTTGCAAGCGAAAGCGTTTTTTGCTATACTATTTATATCTGTTTTTCGTGCAAAGGAGGGGGGCGCGTGCGTCTGTATTTCACGGTGCCGGACACCCTGCAGACCCAAAATGGAACGCTTGTGCGGAACTTTCTGCGCCAGTGTGCTGTTTCTACGGAGCTTGCCCGGGCAGTCAAATTTCAGGGCGGCGGCTTTTTTGCCGACGGTGCGTCCGTGCTGGCCAACCGCCGGGTGTACCCGGGGCAGGTGCTGAGCTTCGACCTCCCGCCGGAAGCGGGCGGCGTGGCCCCGCAGCCGGACATTGCCGTGCAGGTGGTCTACGAGGATGCCTTTGCCGTGGTGCTGGAAAAGCCGCCCCATCTGGCGGTGCACCCCACTCTGAACTACCCCGGCGGCACGCTGGCCAACGGCTATGCGGCCTGGGCGTTGCAGCAGGGCCGCAGCCCGGTGTTCCGCCCGGTGAACCGCATCGACAAGGACACCAGCGGCCTTGTGCTGGCGGCCCGCAACACCTATGCTGCGCCGCTCCTGGCAGAAAACGTGCAGAAGCTCTATTACGCCATCGTGGAGGGCGAGCTGCCCTTGGGGCCGGGCGTGATCGACGCGCCCATCGGCCGCCGGGGTGACAGCATCATCGGGCGGTGTGTGACCCCGGAGGGCAAGCCCAGCCGCACCGAGTACACCATATTAAAGGTACAGAACGGCCTGAGCCTGGCCGCCTGCGTGCCGGTGACCGGCCGCACCCACCAGATCCGGGTGCACTTTGCGTCCATCGGCCATCCGCTGGCCGGGGATGACCTCTACGGCGGCCGCCGGGACCGCATCGGGCGGCAGGCACTGCACTGCGCAAAGCAGACCTTCCGGGTGCCGGAGTACACTGAGGTGCCGGACGGCATCTGCATCCGCACCCCGGTGAGCGCCGGAACAGGCCGCACGGTGACCGTGGAAAGCCCGCTGCCGCAGGATATGGCCGACCTGCTTTCGTGAAAAGTGCGTGAAAGAACTGCCCAAATTTTGTTCAGGTGCTTGTTTCATTCCGTGCAGGGTGTATAATAAAATGAGCATAGATCGTCTGTGCGCTGACATTCAGCCGCACAGGATGTGGAAACCACCGCCGCGCTGGATGCAGAGCAGCTTTGCCGCGCGGCAAGGAAGGAGAAACCCGTTTGATCGAAGATAAGACAAAGGAACCGCAGACCGCAGAGCCTGCGCAGCAGCCGCCGAAAAAACGCGGCCAGAAGCTGCGCTCCCTGTGGGCACAGTTCCAATGCATGCAGCTCCTGCGTCGGCACCGCTTCCGCCGCAGGACCCAGCATCACGTCAATCATTTTTCTCAGAAACTGCTGCAGAACCGCCTCGTTCTCATCGTAGGTGAGGCCCTGTACGCTCTGGGATTTTCGGCCGAATATGCATTTGTCCGTGTCGGACGCACGGTGTGCCGGGGCGTGTCCGGTGCACTGCTCTGGGTGCGCAGCCTGCTGCACACCATCGTGTCCATGGCGTTCCCCGGTGCAGCCCAGATGGTGCGCGACCTGTTCGGGCCCATTGTGCTGTTCTTCCGGGGCATGGGCTCGCTGCTGGTACATGCGCACCGCGTCCGGAAGGAAAAGGGCTTTGGCGCAGCCGTAAAGGACAGCGTGCATTATCTGGTCGGCGGCGTGCGGCGCAATGTGCGCACCCTGCCGCGCATGGCCATGTACATCCTGCCGGTGCTGGCACTGGCCGGGATGGTCACGGTGGTGCAGAACACCATCCGTCAGCCCTATGCGCTGGAAGTGCAGGTGAACGGCCAGACCGTGGGCTATGTGGCCAACGAGGATGTGTTCAACTCTGCCAAGGAAGCCGTGCAGGAGCGTATCAACGATGCAGGCACGGACGAGAACACCAAGTGGACGGTGGAGCCCACCTATACCATTTCGGTGGCACACAGCGTGCTGGACGAAAACGAGATGGCCAACGCCATCCTGAAGTCCTCCAGCGACCAGATCAGTGAGGGCACCGCCCTGTATCTGGACGGAGAACTGACCGCCGTGTGCTCGGACGGCACTGCCCTGCAGAGCTACCTGAGCAGCCTGCTGGAACCCTACGAGAACCCGGAAGATCCCAATGTGACCGTGGGCTTCAACAAAGAGGTCACCCTGGAGAATGGCATCTACTTCAATGAAAGCTTCCAGCAGGAAAATGATGTGGAGTCGATGCTTTCCGGCGTGCAGCAGCAGGAAAAGATCTATACCGTGCAGACCGGCGACACCCTGTGGAGCATTGCCCAGAAGAACGACCTGACCTTCCGGGAACTGTGCGAGCTGAATACGAACTTCAAGGGCGCGGCCCTGACCGAGACCTCCAACATCCAGGCCGGTGATGAGCTGATCGTGACCAAACAGGAAGCCACGCTGGAAGTGCGCATCACCAAGATCGAGACCTGGCAGGAGGAGATCCCCTATACCAGCGAGACGACCAAATCCAAAGAGTACAACGTGGGCACCAAAAAGACCACGCAGGCCGGTGAAAACGGCATCCGCAGTGTGACGGCCCAGCGTGTGTACGACACCAACGGCACCCAGCTCAGCCAGCAGATCCTCAGCACCGAAGTGATCAAGGAGCCTGTGACCGAAAAGATCGTGGTGGGCACCAAGAAGGTGACCACCAGCACTTCTTACATCACCGGCAGCGGTCAGTTTATCTGGCCGGTGCCCGGCTACCGGAACTGCTCGCGCTGGTACGGCGGCAGCCACAAGGGCGTGGATATCTGCGCCGCCGCCGGTACGCCCATTTACGCTTCGGCAGGCGGCACCGTCACCAAGGCCGGTTACAACAAGGCTGGTGCAGGTACGGGCTATGGCTACTCCATCATCATCAACCATGGCAACGGCTACACCACCGTGTATGCACACTGCCTGTCGCTGGTGGTCCATGCAGGCCAGACCGTCAAGCAGGGCCAGCTGATCGGCTATGTGGGCAGCACCGGACGTTCCAGCGGCAACCACTGCCACTTCGAGATCCGCCGCAACGGCTCTTACATTGCCCCGCAGAACGTGTTCAACCGCAGAAAATACAGGTAAGCATGCAGAGCGGGCCTTTCCACCGGGAAGGGCCTGCCTGCCGATCATAAAGAAAAAGGAGAGATGTTCTATGTCTACCCCTCACAACAGCGCCGAAAAGGGCGATTTCGCAAAGACGGTCCTCATGCCCGGTGACCCGCTGCGCGCCAAGTTCATTGCCGACGCCTTCCTGCAGGATGTGCGTCAGGTGACCGGTGTGCGCGGCATGCTGGGCTTTACCGGCACCTATCAGGGCCGCCCCATCAGCGTGATGGGCAGCGGCATGGGCATGCCGTCCATCGGCATCTATTCCTATGAGCTGTTCAAGTTCTACGATGTGGACAACATCATCCGCATCGGCTCTGCCGGCAGCTACACCGAAAAGGCCAAGCTGTTCGACGTGGTGCTGTCCACCGGCGCAGTGAGCGAGTCCAACTACGCCCGGGTACAGAGCGGCTTCGAGGGGGACATCACCCTGCCCAGCCAGAGCCTGAACGACAAGCTGCGCGCTTCTGCCGCCAAGCAGGGCATTCCCCTCATTGAGGGCAACATCCACTCTTCGGATGTGTTCTACCGCCAGCCCTCCGACGAAAAGCCCACCTACTGGGAAAAGCTGCGGGATGAGCGCGGCTGCCTGTGCGTGGAGATGGAGAGCTTTGCCCTGTTTGCCAACGCACAGGTGCTGGGCAAGCATGCGGCCTGCCTGCTGACCATTTCCGACAGCTTTGTGGCACCGGAGATTACCACGGCCGAGCAGCGCCAGACGAGCTTTACCAACATGATGAAGGTGGCTCTGGGCGCAGAGTACTGAGAAACCCAACCGAAGATCCAGCGCGGTCTGCCTGCAAAAAGGCCGGCCGCGCTGTTTTCGCCCCCAAAAGGAGGAACATTTTATGACGAACCTGACCTTGGAAGAAAAGCAGGAGCTGATCCGCATGGCACTGGCTGCCCGCGAAAAGGCTTATGCACCGTATTCCAATTTTATGGTGGGTGCTGCCCTGCGCGCAAAGGACGGACGCGTCTACACCGGCTGCAACGTGGAAAATGCGTCCTTTACCCCCACCAGCTGCGCAGAGCGCACGGCCCTGTTCAAGGCCGTGGCCGACGGCGTGACCGAGTTCACGGATATTGCAGTGGTGGGCAGCCGCCGCGGCGAGGTGAACGAACAGATCACTTCGCCCTGCGGTGTGTGCCGTCAGGCACTGTTCGAGTTCGGCGGGCCGGAGCTGAACGTGATCATGGCCAAAACGCCGGAGGATTTCATCGAGCGCAGCATGGACGAACTGCTGCCCTTTGGGTTCGGCCCTTCCAACGTGGCCGGAAATGCCGCCGTGGAAAAATAAAACGGCGTCCGGCACAAAACAGAAGGTGCAGAAAATGCACAAAAGTAATACTTTTTGAAGAATTTTACAAAGATATTGTAAATGTTTTGTAATCGAAAAGTGCTTGCATCTCACACATCTTCCCGCTATACTTGAGCCAGTAAATGTGTCAGTGCCTGCATTTTACAGGCATGTTCTGACAGACACATCATGATCGAAAAAAAGGAGACTTTCTTATGAAGATTTCTCGTCGTAACTTCCTGGCTGTGGCTGGTGCTGCTGCCGCCGCCGCTGCTCTGACCGCTTGTGGCGGTTCTTCCGCTTCTTCCACCAGCACCGCTTCTTCCGCTGCTGCTTCCACCGCTTCCTCCGCTGCTGAGGGCGGCGAGAAGATCGTCAAGGTCGCTCTGACCTGCGACACCGGCACGATCGACGATGAGAGCTTCAACCAGGCTTGCTGGACTGCTGTTTCCGGCTACATGGGCCATGACTGCCAGTACTACATCCCCGAGGCTGACGCTTCTGATGAGGATCGTGAGACCATGATCCGTCTGGCTGTCAACGAGGGTGCAGACGTGATCGTCTGCGTCGGCTACCTGTACGGTGCTTCTCTGGCATGGGCTGCTGACCAGTACCCCAATGTCAAGTTCATCGCTGTGGACGTGACCCAGGGCGATATCGGCACGGATACCATCCCCGCAAACTGCTACTGCATCACCTTCAAGGAAGAGCAGGCAGGTTACCTGGCCGGTTACGCGATCGCCAAGGACGGCAAGACCAAGTTGGGCTTCCTGGGCGGCATGGCTGTGCCCGCTGTCATCCGTTACGGCTACGGCTTCGTGCAGGGCGCTGATGCTGCCGCACAGGAGCTGGGCCAGAACGTCGAGATCAACTACTTCTACGGCGGCCAGTTCTACGGCGATGCCAACATCACCTCCCGTATGGAGGGCTGGTACTCCAACGGCACTCAGGTCGTGTTTGCCTGCGGCGGCGGCATCTACACCTCCGCTGTGGAGGCTGCTCTGAAGAACAACGGCTACGTCATCGGCGTGGACGTTGACCAGAACTACATCGGCACAAACGGCGTGGCTGACGGCACCTATGCCTACAACCCGTTCATCACCTCTGCCATGAAGGGTCTGTCTGAGGCTGTCAACACCGCTCTGTCCGACATCGAGGCCGGTGACTGGAGCGAGATCGCTGCTTCCAACGGCAACTTCGGTCTGGAGGATGGCGATTACATCGGCCTGCCCACCGCAGACGACAGCTGGAACTTCGAGACCTTCACCAAGGACGAGTACGAGACCGTCAAGGACAAGATCAAGAGCGGCGAGATCACTGTGGACAACAACTCCGACGATGCTACCAAGCCCACCGTCAGCGAGTTCACCACCGTCAACTACATCCAGTAAAGAGCTTCCCCAGGCGGGATGTTCCGAAAGGGACACCCCGTCTTTTGCTGTATCAAAAGCCAGAAGTCATACTATTTCAAGGAGAACCCAAGATAAAAATTTCCCGTCGCAAATTCCTGACCGTGGCCGCTTCCGGCGAGATCACCGTGGACAACAGCTCGGATGATGGGGTCAAGCCCACCGTCAGCGAGTTCACCACCGTCAACTATATCCAGTAACCCGGCGTTTCCCGCAGCCTGCGGGCCGCAAACCGGCAGGCCGCTTTTATGAATTACTCAATGCAAAAACAGGGTGCCCATTGCAGGTGGGCACCCTGTTTTTGTGTGTCCGGGCAGGGCAGACCCGGCGGAAACTGTGCAAGATGCTTCAAAAGTAATACTTTTATCTGTACTTTCTGCCAAAAACGAAAAAAGCCGTGTGCAAATTGTCGGAAATCAGGTATAATGAAAGATAGAATAGTATAGGTGTCGATACGGCACGAAAGGAGAGTGAGCAGATTGGCAGAGGATTTTGTGATCGAGATGCTCCACATCACCAAGGAATTCCCTGGGATCAAGGCAAACGATGATATCACCCTGCAGCTGCGCAAAGGCGAGGTACACGCCCTGCTGGGCGAAAATGGCGCCGGCAAAAGTACGCTGATGAGCGTGCTGTTCGGCCTGTACCAGCCGGAGGCTGGTCAGATCCGCAAGAACGGCAAGGAGGTCGCCATCCGCAACCCCAACGATGCAAATGCACTGGGCATCGGCATGGTGCACCAGCACTTCAAGCTGGTGGAATGCTTCAGCGTTCTGGACAACATCATTCTGGGCGTGGAGCCCAATAAAATGGGCTTTTTGCAGAAAGCCGAGGCCCGCAAGAAGGTCATGGCCCTGAGCGAAAAGTACGGCCTGCGCGTGGATCCGGATGCCCTTGTCAGCGATATCTCGGTGGGCATGCAGCAGCGCGTGGAGATCCTGAAGATGCTGTACCGCGACAACGAGATCCTGATCTTCGATGAGCCCACCGCTGTGCTGACCCCGCAGGAGATCGACGAGCTGATGGAAATCATGCGCGGGTTCAAGAAGGAAGGCAAGTCCATCCTGTTCATTACTCACAAGCTGAACGAGATCATGGCCGTGGCCGACCGCTGCACGGTGCTGCGCAAGGGCAAGTACATGGGCACCGTAGACATCAAGGACACCACCAAGGAAGAACTTTCCCGCATGATGGTGGGCCGTGATGTGCAGCTGCAGGTGGAAAAGCAGCCTGCAAATCCCGGTGCCGTGGTGCTGGACGTGCAGAACGTGACCATGCACAACGACCAGCGCAAGAAGGATTCTGTCAAGGATGTCACCTTCCAGGTGCACGCCGGTGAGATCGTCTGCCTGGCGGGCATTGAGGGCAACGGCCAGACCGAGTTTGTCTACGGCCTGACCGGTCTGGAAAAGCTGACCAACGGCAAGATCACGCTGGATGGCAAGGACATCACCCATGCCACCATCCGCCAGCGTTCCAAGGACGGCATGAGCCATATCCCGGAGGACCGCCACAAGCACGGTCTGGTGCTGGATTACAGCCTGGAAAACAACATGGTGCTGCAGCGCTACTGGCAGCCGGAGTTCCAGAAGGGCGGCTTCATCCGCTCGGATAAGGTGCGTGAGTACTCCGACCGGCTGATCGCACAGTACGACGTGCGCAGCGGCCAGGGCAGCTCCACCATCGTGCGCAGCATGTCCGGCGGCAACCAGCAGAAGGCGATCATTGCCCG
>ENA-OVGR01002178-OVGR01002178.1-human-gut-metagenome-genome-assembly--contig:-NODE-2178-length-13163-cov-4.034025_pt1 | contig 13163 bp, 12 predicted proteins | sample MGYA00237775_ERZ505429 | MGnify/ENA primary metagenome ERZ505429 (study PRJEB26158, sample SAMN06016345) | human gut metagenome | biome: human gut; feature: ankylosing spondylitis patient; material...
TGCTGCAAATTCTATCCTATGTGGCGCAGACAGAGCGGGAGATGATCCGCAAGCGGCAGGCAGAGGGAATTGCAGCAGCCAAGGCCCGGGGCGTGAAGTTCGGGCGGAGGCCGCTGCCCTTGCCAGAGTCATATGAAGATGTGCGTCAAAAATGGGAAAGCGGCCAGCTCTCAGCCAGAGCCGCCGCCATCGCATTGGGCGTGTCGCACAGTACATTCTTAAAATGGACACGATACAAGTAGGGATTGGATGGAAAAGTACAAATGGTCTTCCAATGGCAGGTTCATAGGTATAATCCGCCTTTCTGCGAAAGGCACCGACGGGGTTATGAAACCGAGGGGTGCTTAAGAATCGAATTCAAGCCTCATAAGAACAAGCGTTTGCCAGCCGCTTCTTGCACGGAAACCTCTTGGATTGCGACCATATTCCTGAAATCCGACCGATTCATACAGCCGGACAGCAGATGCGTTCTCTGCTACGACCTCCAGCTCTATTTGCAGGTATCCCGCTTGCTTCGCGCATTCGATGCACGCAAGCGTAAGAGCCTTCCCGATGCCGCGCCCCCAGTAGGCTTTTTCAATGGCGATGCCGAAGTCCGCACGATGGCGAATCTTTTCCTTGTCATCAATCGGATCAATGCCCGCTGTTCCGGCAATCCTGGCGTCAACGAACGCCGCAATTTCGATGGCATTTTTGCTTTCGCTGCGCGCCTTCAAAAATTTTGCTTCCTCTTGGACGGTGAACGAATTTTCCTCCGGATAGGTCAGAAAATAGTCCGTTTCTGCATGCGTGAGATCAAAAGTGCGGAGCACTTCGGCGGCATCAGCTTCACCCGCTCCGCGAAGAAGGCATTTCGCGCCGTCCTTTAAGATAATTTCTTTTTCGTATTGCAATGGTTATTGCCTCCTGCTATCTTTTCGACGGCATCGCATGCTTGCATTTCGCTACAATCAGTTTTACAAGCCCGCCAGCGCCAGGAATTTTTTATCCGACTGAATACTCTGTGTCAGAAACTGACCGTCCCGGAACAGGGCATAGGTCGTGACCGGTGCGGGTACATTCTGTGCAGATTCTTTGTCAGTGATATGGATGGCCTTGAACGGGATACCATGTTCCTTCGCCACCTCCTGCACCCTTGGTACCCAATAATAGGTGTAGGGACACTGATCGGTGTAATACAGAACAAAACCGTTATCTTCAATCGCCGGATGCTTCGCGCATTCCCGGAACTTCGGCATCTGTGCAGTCGGTTCAATGGAAAGGTACATGAGATTGATCCCGCAGTCGGATATGTCTGCCACACGGAACCCTTTGTAGGCAAGCGAGAAATTCACGCTTCCGACCCTCTGCACACAGAATGCAAATACCTTTCTTCCCCTGCGCCTTGGCATCACGGATGCACGCCTCCAGCAGATCATTTGAGTATCCGTGTCCCTTCATGGAACCGGATACCCAGAGACAGTCAATGTAGAGATAGCCGTCTGCCTCAATAGGCACCCATGCGTTTTCAGCCGGAATGTATTCGATAAAGCATTTACCGCGTTCTTCGCTGCGATAGAAAACAAGTCCATCATCAAAGCGCTGCCGCAGCCATTCTTTTTTTGCGACGCTCTGCTTACCGGACATGGCGCAGCAGATATGTTCCTTGTCAATATTTTCTTTTGTGATCCGAATATAGTTCATCGGTTATTCCTCCAATGCCGTTGTTCTTTCGTTTTGGCGATGGCAATTCATCGAACATTGCCTCAAAGAGCTCTGTAAGAAACACTTTGCTATCAACTTCATCCACCAGCAGCATTTCTTTCGCTCCCTCATACGGGAGCTCACAGATTGCCGCAGGCATAAGTTCCAGAGCGGATCTTGTTTTCTTTACAAGCAGTCGATCATCATAGATTCCACCGACGATTTTACCTCGGTAATAGAGGATAAATTCTCCCATCATAGGACGGTAAGAAATATCGTCCAGATCGGATAGCTGTTCCAGAATGAAATGAAGATACTCTTTACCGGATGCCATTTTTTCCTCCTGTTCAGAACAGTTGCCCCGTCAGCTTCCGCTTTTCCTTCTTCGGAAAAGTCGCTTCAAATCGTTCAAAGCCCTCCGGGTCTTTCTCACAGACAAAATATCCCACTGGGTCTTTGTAGGTGCCGGAGATACCGTCCAAAAAACCGGGCGTCAGCTCCTTGATGAGAAAATAATCCGCTTCAGGGTCGTCGGCATAGCGGATACCCTTTATTTTGGCAGGCACAAAGCCGGACTTGCCGTAAAAGTCAATATTGCCGGTGATGGCAAGTGCTCCTGCACCCATTTCCTTGGCTTTTTCCATGGAATAGTCCAGCAGCTTCTTTCCGTAGCCCTGCCGCTTGTATGCGGGCGCAATGCCGATGGGGCCGAAGGTCATGATCGGCACCTTTCTTCCGTCATCGCAGTCGATTTCCGACCACACATAGATGACCTGCCCGATCAGCTCGCCGTCCAGCTCCATGACGAAGTCCAGCTCCGGCACAAATGCCGGGTCATCCCGATAGCAGTGCAGCACATAGTACTCCATGCAGCCGGGGCGGTAGACATTCCAAAAGGCCTCGCGGGTCAGGTTTTCAACATTGCGATAGTCATCTTTGGTTTCCAAACGAATGGTGATCTTCTTTTCTGACATGGCGTTTCTCCTTATCTCTTGTCAATAATTTTGTCGATCAGCCCGTAAGCAAGGGCTTCCTGCGCCGACATGTAGTTGTCGCGCTCCGTATCGGCGGCAACCTGTGCAAAGGTTTTTCCCGTATTCTCGGAAAGAATGCGGGTCAGCCGCTGTTTGGTTTTCTGCATTTGTTCGGTCACGATCTGAATATCCGTGACCGGGCCGTGTACGCCGTTCCCAGCGATCAGCGGCTGGTGGATCATGTTTTCCGCATTCGGCAGTGCGATCCGCTTGCCCTTTGCGCCGCCTGCTAACAGGAAAGCGCCGAAGCTCGCGGCCAGACCGATGCAGATGGTGGACACGTCGCACTTGAGATACTGCATGGTGTCGTAAATCGCAAACCCGGCCGTGACCGAGCCTCCGGGGCTGTTGATGTAGAACTGAATATCCTTGTCTGGGTCTTGTGCTTCCAGAAACAGCATCTGCTCGACGATGGAACTGGCGGATGCGTCCGTTACTTCCTCACCGAGAAAAACAATTCGGTCGGAGAGGAGCCGGGAAAAAATGTCGTAGCTACGTTCGCCGCGACTGGTTTGTTCGATCACATAGGGAATGATGCTCATATATGTTTACTCCTTGATTTCTTTTGGTTTCATACAAAACAGGTGAATGCCAAGCGCCGCATTGAAGCCTGTTGCAGCAAACACGCTGAAACGCTCGACCACGCCGAAATACTCGGCAGGGACGATTTTCATACCCATTGCGCCCACAAGCATCATGGCCAATGCGACAGCGGCGCAGACACCATAAGAACGACAGTTTTTGCTCTTGGCTCCTGCGACGATGATCATGGTCAGTGATACGATGGACAGCAGCACCACCAAAGCGGTTGTGACCATGTGCATCACATCCTGAAAGGCCCCGGCATAGCCGCTGCTACTGAGCGGGAACATCCGATACCCGACCGCCGAGATCCACTCCATGATGGCGAACAGATAAATGCCCGAACGGAGCAGCTTGGTTTTCTGTCCTTGGATGCCGATACAGACGACGGTCGCGCAAACGACCTCGCACGCATTGTAAAGGGCGCTCAGCTGATTCCAGAGTGCCAGCGATGGCGCATTGGCGGCACTCAGGTCGCTGACAGCCTGTGCCATCCAGTTATAGCCGGGATAGGTCAGCGGCGCAAACACGACCGCCGCCGTGTACGAAAGAAAGCTGACAACGCCCAGCAGCCCTAATTTTTGAGTCAAAGATCGCTTCATTTTATCGCTCCCTGTGCTTATCAAGTTTGGCTTTCCCAAAAGCACCGATAGGGCTGAAAGCCTGCTGCCGCATAGAATTTCTGCGCCGACTCATTGAATGTCCAGACATCCAGTGTCACCTGATCAAAATCTCGATGTTTTGCTTGCGCTTTGCAAATGTCAGCAAAAGGATTGAATCGACACGGTGAGATGTGCCGCATGGGCAGCGCAAAGATCACAAGCCCGATCCACGAAAAGGATACCTTCAGATTCATAAAGCAACACCGGCTTTCACAGCAAATTCAGGCAGCTTTGCGGGCTTTCCATAAATGGCAATCAGCGCGCGGAACTCCCGGCGGAACGCCTCACGCAGCTCTGCCTCCGTCAGGTGCAGATGATCCGTATTGGCGAGAATCGCCAGTCCGTAGGTAAAGTAGATCATATCCTGATGAAAGCGGCGTGCGACGTCCTCCGCATATCCGAATTCATCGACGATCACGCCGATGACCTCCTGCATCAGAACATCGCTTTGATATGCCCCTGGCTGTTCGCCCTCCAGATAGAGCCAGCGGAACAGCTGCTTTTCCTCGGCAGCGAATTTGACGAAGCCCATGCCGTAGCTGCTGTAGCGGCTGTCGCTCCCCTCGTGGGCGCGCAGAGAATCCCGCACGCGCTGTGTGTGCAGTTCGATCGCACGCTGCGTCAGCGCGGCCTTCAGTTCGTCCATGTTCTTGAATGAAAAGTAGATCGGCTGCGTGGAGCAGCCCAGTTTTTTGGCGACGCTGCGGGCATTGATGGCGGAAAAGCCATCGTCACGCAATACCTCCACCGCAGCGTCGATGATCTGTTCCTTTGAAACTTTTCTGACTGCCGGCATAAGCACCATCCTTGTATAATAACACTGCGTTATATATAACGCAGTGTTATTATATCTTGTGGGACGTGATTTATCAAGCGGCATGTTATTCTCCTGTTTCAATGGAGAAAACCCGGAAGTTCCACCCGGCATAGCTTGACACCGCCGCGGTAAAGTGCTATAATAACGACAGTCATCCCATGACCATAGAACATTCATTGTCCTATAAAGAATGCAGAACATGGGAGTTCAACACAAGGGAGGAATGTATAACATGAAACGAGTGATCGCACTGCTGCTGACGCTGGTCATGCTGCTGGGCCTGGTGCCCACGGCTCTGGCCGCCGAAGCCGCCGCCCCCGACGGGACCGTGGTGAAGGCGGAGGAGGTCAGCGGCACCCCCCGGCTGGACGCCATGGCGGAGAACGACTCTGCGGCGGAAACCACCCAGCCCACCGGGCATCAGCCCGATGATATGGTGACCATCCTCGTGGAGCTGGAGCGCGCTCCCGTGCTGGAGGGCTTTGCCGCGAAGAAAACGGCTTCCACCAGCTCTGCCGGTGCGGAGATCGCCGCCTATCTTGCCGGCGGCCGCGCGGAGAAACAGGATGCCGCCATTCGCCGGGATCAGAAAAAGGTCTTTGCCGAGATCCAGGCGGCCCAGCCCGCCGCTCTCCAGGCGGAGGGCACCTCCACTGCCGGCGCCCCTGAGCTGATGGAGCAGTGGACGGTGCTCTTTAACGGCATGGCCGTCCGCGCCCCCTATGGCATGCTGGATACCATCCGCAGTCTGAAGGGCGTGAAGTCCGCCCATGTGCAGCATGTTTACAGTCAGCCCGCCTCTCCGGCCACCAATGCCGGTGTGGCAGGCTACAGCTATGACATGGTCCACCTGCAGGAGGTCTGGAACAAGGGCTACACCGGCAAGGGAATGCTGGTGGCCGTGGTGGATTCCGGCCTGGACATGGAGTATTCCAGCTGGTGGAGCGATGAGGAGGGCGCCAACGTCACCGGTCTGCGCCGGGTCCACGAGGCCTTCCGGGACGACTCCTTCTACTCCCAGCTCAGCAACAGCGACCTGCGCTATACCAAGGAGTCCCTGCTGGCCTTCCTGAACGGCCGCCAGCTCAATGCCAATAGGCTGAGCCCCGCCTCCAACGAGGCCATGTACAAGACCCGCAAGGTCCCCTTCGCCTTTGACTACGCCGGAGACGCCGACCCCTATACCGGCGAGATCATCAGCGGCGACGTCAACGTCCGCAACAGCGGCAGCAACCACGGCACCCACGTCTCCGGCACCGTGGCGGGCTTTGTCCAGAGCCAGGAGGGCGAGGTCCTCTTTTCCGGCGTAGCCCCCGATGCCCAGCTGATGATGATGAAGGTCTTTGCCGACGGCGGCAACTCCGGCGCCACGGAAAGCGCCATTCTCAACGCCCTGGAGGACGCCATGACCCTGGGCGCCGACGCTGTGAACCTGTCTCTGGGCTCCGACAACGGCTTTGCCTATGACGACACCGCCATCCACGGCGTTTATGCCCGGCTGGAGCAGGCCGGCGTCATTCTGATGACCGCCGCCGGCAACAGCGAAAACTCCCCCGCCCAGGGCAATGAGCGGGGCGGCCTGAACCTGGCGGAGGACCCGGATATCTCCATGATGTCCTCTCCCGCCGTCTACCCCTCCAACCTGGCGGTGGCCTCCATCAACAGCACCATCAACATGCAGAGTGTGCTGAGCTGGAACGACGCCCAGGGCCAGAGCCATACCGTGCCCTTCTCCGACCCCAACGAAGTGGCCATGAAGGGGAAGTTCCCCGAGAGCCAGAGCTTCGTTGTGTATGACGCGGGCTACGGCACCTACATGGACTACTACAACGCCGGATTCAGCAACGACTACAACGGCGGCAAGACGGGTATTGCCCTGGTCAAGCGCGGCAGCGCAGACGGCAGCACCCTCTCCTTCGCCGACAAGATCAACAATGCCAGCAGCTTCTCCGGCACCAACTACATGGGCGAGAGCTACGGCGTGCTGGCTGTGCTGGTTTATGACAGCGACCCCGCCGCCACCACGCTTATCAACATGAACACGGACAACACCTCGCTGACCTCCGCCTTTATTTCCGGCGTGGACGGCGCGGCCATGATCGATGCGCTGAACGCCGGGCAGGAGGTCCGCATCACCGTTCACCAGCAGGACCAGCTGTCCGACTGGGAGGAGGGCGGCCAGATGTCCTCCTTCACCTCCTGGGGCAGCGGCTCCGGACTGGAGCTGAAGCCCGAGATCACCGCCCCCGGCGGCAACATCTGGTCCACCGTGATGGACAGCAGCTATGTGGAGGGCGCCGGGAAGTACGATGACTATACCGGGTCCTACAGTCTGATGAGCGGCACCTCCATGGCGACGCCCCATATGGCGGGCCTGGCCGCGCTGGTGGAGCAGTATGTCAAGTCCCAGCATCCCCAGCAGGACGCCGCCGCCAGCGCCGACCTGACCAACCATCTGCTGGTGAGCACCGCCGTGCCCCAGCAGGAGAACGGCGTATACGTCTCTCCCCGCCGCCAGGGCGCCGGCCTTGTGAACGCAGCCGCGGCCATTTCCACCCCTGCCTACATCGATGTGGACGGCAAGCTGGTGGGCAAGCTGGAGCTGGGCGACGATCCCGGCTGGAGCGGCAGCTATGATCTGGACTTCCGGGTGGAGAACCTGGGCAGCGACACCCTGAGCTACAGCATGAAGGCCGTGCTTCTGCGGCCGGATACCGCAGAGCAGGACGGCAAGACCATGGTCCTTGCCAGCGATGTGCTGATCCGTGAGGTGGATCTGGGCAGCGTCAGCGTGCCCGCCGGCGGCACACAGGTCAGCCGGACCGTTTCCCTCACCGCTTCCGACATCGCCGCCATCCGCGACCTGTTCCCCAACGGCAGCTATGTGGAGGGCTTTGTGATCCTCACCGCCGCCGACGGCTCCGCGCCTCAGATCGGCATGCCCCTGCTGGCCTTCCTGGGCGACTGGACCTCTGCCCCCATCCTGGACCGCGCCAACTGGTTCGACGAGCCCCAGGACGGCGAAAACGTGATGAACAACGACTGTACCCTGGGCGTCAACGTGGTGGGCAGTACCATCCGCAGCGCCGGGGAAGTGGTGAACTTCCTGAACCTGGGCCAGAACATCTTTGATACCGACATTGCCGCCGAGAGCAAGCAGACAGTTTTCCACCAGGAGAACTTTGCCATCTCCCCGGACGGCAGCGGCTATTTCGACGCCATTGACGACCTTGAGCTCTATCAGCTGCGGGATGCCAAGCTCTTTGTCACCGAGGTCCGGAACAAGAACACCAACGAGCTCTATTTCCGCACCTTCAACACCTATGTGCCCCGCAGCGTCTATCAGGCCGGCTACGGCGTGGTCCTGCCCATGTCCCTTTACTACTTCACGGATGCCTGGGACGGAACGGACCTGAACGGCGACGTCCTGCCCAACGGCACCCAGTGCGTTTACACCATTACCGCCTATGGCGAGGGTGACTACGGCGACACCGTGGACAATGAGGAGCTGGGCCGCCCGGTGACGGACTTCGAGTCCTTCGTGGACGGCAAGGAGCCCACCTTCAACGGCCACAAAATGGACAAGACCGGCGACGTGCTCTCCTTCGACGTGCTGGTGGACACCCAGGCCCCCAAGCTGGAGAACAACGCCGTGACCTTCTATCAGAAGGATGGCCGCACCTATATGCAGGGCACCGTCTATGACGAGGACGGCTCCCTGGCCTCCGTGGCGGTCCACGCCCAGGTGAGCCGGACCTATACCGACTCCACCGGCCGGGAAATCACCGAGTACAACATCGATCTGCTGAATCCCCTGTATTCCCAGAGCATTTATGACGCCGATACCCACACCTTCACCTTCACCGCAGATGTGACGGAGTATCGCGGCAGCTACAACTGGACCGGCAACGTGTATCTCTCCTGCGGCGACTATGCGGCCAATGACCGCACCTATGCCATCAAGGTGGACGCCTCCCAGGGCCTGACCCTGTCCCAGACATCCGCCCGCCTGCACCCCGGCCAGAGCTTTGACCTCAGCGTGAACAACAACACCGGCTCCACGGCGCCCATCACCCGCACCTCCAGCAACCCCGAGGTGGCCACGGTGGATGAGTTCGGTCATGTGGTGGCTGTGGCTCCCGGCCAGGCCATCATCACCGTGTCCAACGGCACCTACTCCGCCCTGTGCGTCATAGCGGTGGAGGCATCCTCCACGGAGGTGAAGGACTTCAAGCTGTCCATGGACCACTTCTCCGGCCTGAAGCCCAACGGCGCCATCACCGTCCGGGTGGTGGACCTGCAGCCCGCCGATGTGGAGATCTATCAGAATCAGTGGCTGGTATATGAGGACGACGAGGACTGGGCGGGCCTGGTCAGCGTCTCCCAGAACAGCAGCGACGCGCTGGAGGGCCTTATCGACCTGAACTATCAGGCCTCCGCGGACAAGATCCCCTCCGGAACCGGCCATCTGGACGTCACCATCAACGGTGTTACCCGGACCATGACCTTTGACTGGGAGGACGTCTATCAGACCTCCGACCAGGAGGACCTGCAGTCCGACGCCTACTACAACGAGCAGACCTATTACGTCACCGCCGGTGAGACCGCCAGCCTCATCGCCCGGTACCGCCAGACCCACTCCTTCTCCGATGTGAAGCTGTACACGGCCCAGGGGTATGTTTCCGGCGGCAGCGACAATCCCACCACCGCCGCCACCGGCCTGGTGCTGGACGGCCCGGACTTTGTCCTCTCCGGCAGCGAGCCCTGGCGCGGCAGATTGGTGAACACCGAGGGCTATGCCCTGCCGGAGTCCATCCATGTGGTTTACCGCTATGATTACGGCTATGAGTATGAGCTGACGGAAAACGCCATGTACAATGGCTATACCTATGACCGTACCACCGGCGATATCGTCGTGTCCGCCCCCTACGGCTCCTCCACCACGGTGGTGATCCGGGCAGACGGCACGGAGAAGGCCGGTAATCCGGCGGGTGCCCTCTCCGGCGTCACCTATGACCGTCCCGACAGCACCTACGGTCCCTTCAACTGGACGGTGACGGAGGGCGGCGGCAAGCTGGAGACCGCCGAGGACGTCAACGTTAACGGCACCCGCAAGAACGTTGCCTATTACACCCCCTCGGAGCCCGGCGTCAGCTATCTGACCGCCACCACCAAGGACGGGCAGTATCATGTGAACTTCGCCGTGGTCTGCCTGCCGGTGCAGGCCAATACCCTGCGCCTGGATGATACCCGGGCCACCCTGCATCCCCTGGAGACTCTGGCGCTGAACGCGACGCTGACTCCTACCCCCACCCGGGCGGAGGACGCCGCGCTGACCTGGACCTCCTTCAACCCCGAGGTAGCCACCGTGGATGAAAACGGCGTTGTCACCGCCCACAAGCCCGGCTACGCTTACATCAAGGTGTCCACCGATATCAACACCAGCGTCACCGCCTACTGCGTGGTGGAGGTATTGCCTGGTCAGGGCTATACCGTGACTCTGGACGCCAACGGCGGCATGGTGAAGCCCGACTCCGTCAGCGTCCAGTACGGCATAGCTGTGGGCCAGCTGCCTGTGCCCGTCCGTGAGGGCTATACCTTCGACGGCTGGTATGACGAAAACGGTGCGCAGTACACCGAGGACACCATATATGCCATCGCCGGAGACGCCACCCTCACTGCCCGCTGGACCGCCAATATCTACGAGATCACCCTGGACGCCAACGGCGGCGTCACCGACGTGGCCCTGGTCCAGGTGACCTTCGGCCAGGCCGTGGGCGCCCTGCCCACACCTACCCGGGAGGGCTATGTGTTCCTGGGCTGGTTCGACGAGGTGGGCAGCCGCTATGATGCTTCCACCGTCTACAGCACAGCCGATGGTGTGACCCTCACCGCCCGCTGGGGTCAGGAGGACAGCACCTTCACCATTACCCTGAACGCCAATGGCGGCAAGGTGGAGCCCTCTGCTCTGGCGGTGGTATACGGTCAGGCTGTGGGCACCCTGCCCGTACCCACCCGGGAGGGCTATACCTTCGGCGGCTGGTACGACAAGGACGGCAACCGCTACGACGCCTCCAGCGTGTACAGCGTCAAGGGTGACACGACCCTGACGGCCCGCTGGATCGAAAACAGTGTCCAGACCGGCGACGGGTTCCCCATCTTCCTGCTGAGCGGCGCGATGATGGCGGCTGCCGCAGGCGCTGTGATGCTCCTGCTGAAGCGGCGGAAGCTCATGGGCGAATAAACAGACCGGAAGTGCTTCTGCACAGGCTGTTATAAAAGGCTCTCCGGCACATGTGCGCCGGAGAGCCGGGAAACGAAACAAGCCAAGGCCGGCAGGTCATTGACCTGCCGGCCTTGGCTTGTCAAAAATCCTTAATGGGACATTCTCCGCTGGGGAGCGGCTCCATCAAAGCGCTGCGGACACGGGCGGAGTGAATCCGCCCTTCGGCAAGGTTTTGCCTTGGCAAAACGCTTGGACCGCGCAAAAGCGCCGTGGGTCGAAGATGGCCCATACTCTGATATTTTTCTGGAGGATATTCCATGTCTGAACTACGCACTGAAATTTCCCGGCGGAGGACCCTCGCCATCATCGTCCCACAAAAGCTGGCGCTTTTGCGGGAGCCCTGATTTGCGTTTGCTCCGGGCGGAGTGAATCCGCCCGGCATCAAGGTTTTGCCCGCAGGGCAAAACGCTTGTACGCGCAATGCGCGCCCCGTGGAGGCGGGCGGGCGTATTTCACCGCAGATCAATGCCGCTGGCCTTTTTCTCCAGCATAGTCTTGATCAGCTTCGCAATGTGAGCACCCGCCGTCCCCCGTGCGGCTGGCCGCACGGGGCCCCCAAGCGTCTCTTTTATCTGCTCGGGCAAACTAAATTCGCCCGGCATCAAGGTTTCCCTGTGGGAAACGCTTGGGACGCGCCCGAAGGCACGGATGGGCGGAGCATACGAATCAGAAAGCGTGGTGTCCCCATGAAGCAGAAATTCAACGTGACCGCCATGACCTGCCCGGCCTGCGCCTCTGCCTGCCGCTGGGCCTGGTTGGCTGTGTCAAAGCGATCCCGCTCCCTGACCTGACAGGCGAGGGCCTTTACCACCCGCACCCCGGCGGCGTTCTCCCGTAGGATGCGCACCACCGTGTCCACAGCCGCCTGAGCTCTGGTGTAGTGGGGGATCCCCCGCCGGGTCACCAGCGTAATGGTGAGAAAGGTGAGAAGGCTCACCGCCAGCTGCACCAGCGCCAGAGAGGGCTCCAGCAGAAAGGTCAGTATCAATCCGCCCAACACCAGCATGGGGGCCCGGATGCCGCCCCGCTGGACCTTGTCAAACATCTGGTGGACATTGTAGGTGTCATTGGTGAGGCGGGACACCAGGGAGGAGGGTGAGAATTGGTCTGCCTGGGTGCAGGAGAGTCCCTGGATCCGGCGGTAGAGATCCTGGCGCAGTACCCGGGTCATCTCCATGGAGACCCAGGCGGCCATCCGGTTGGCGGTAATGTTGCAGCCCACCGCCCCAAGAGCCAGCAGCGACATCCAGCCGCCGGTCCGCCAGATGGCGGCAGTGTCGCCGGCGGGCACCAGCTCATCGATGACTTCTGCCAGCAGGAGGGGGAGGATCAGCTCCAGGACCGCTGCGGTGAATTTGATGGCGGCACCGGCGGCGACCCGCCCGGCATGGGGGCGCAGATAGCCCAACACGGTTTTCATAGCGCACCTCTTTTCCAATGTGCAGACAATCTCGCAGCACGCCCTTGGCGGCTGTATCACAAATACAGGGCCCGCGCCGGATGAGGAGCGCATCCCGCGCGGGCCGAGCGTCGGCGCTCATGAATACCAGGCGCCCAGGCCGTCTGTCAGGGCATCGTATGCCCGCTTTACCTTGTCGTAATTCTTGTCCCGGTCCAGGACCACGCCCCGGCCAACGCCGTCCACGATCCGCCCCAGCCCGATCTGGTCCAGGCGGCTGTCCAGCTCCGCCAGCAGCGCGGGGGCGGAGCCGGGTTCGGTGGAGCGGCCGTCGAAGATGATGTGGAAGTAGACCTCCTCCAGGCCCTGCTTCTTGGCCATCTCACAGATGGCCAGGGGATAGTCGATGCACCCGTGGGAGGACTTATGGGTGAGGTAGGCCAGCAGATGCAGGGAGGCATGGTTCCGTCTGGCATGCTCGATGGCCTCCAGAAAGACCGGATTGCGGGCGAAGGAGCCGTCCTGCACCGCCGCGTCCAGCCGCACGTCGTCCTGCATGACGCACCGGCCGGCCCCCAGATTGGAGTGTCCGGCCTCGGAGTTGCCGGCCTTGCCGGCCCCCAGGCCCACAAATTCACGGGAGGCCTGCAGGCGGCACCAGGAGCGATTTTCCAGATCGGAAGAGCACACGTCTGAACTC
>ENA-OVGR01002187-OVGR01002187.1-human-gut-metagenome-genome-assembly--contig:-NODE-2187-length-13092-cov-3.694562_pt1 | contig 13092 bp, 9 predicted proteins | sample MGYA00237775_ERZ505429 | MGnify/ENA primary metagenome ERZ505429 (study PRJEB26158, sample SAMN06016345) | human gut metagenome | biome: human gut; feature: ankylosing spondylitis patient; material...
CGCCGCACCGATCAGGAACAGGACATCCGGGAAGATCAGAAGCGCATGGAGCAGGCCCTTGCCACTCTCGATGTGGTCATGTCCCGGCTCTATGAGGACTACGCCCTCGGTGAAATCAGCAAAGAAAAGTACAAGAAGATGACTGCTGATTATGAAGCGGAGCAGGAACGGTTAAAGCTCGAAATTGAAACAACGGAAGAATGGGTCGAGCAGCGGCAGGCAATGAAGCGGAGCAGGAACGGTTAAAGCTCGAAAATGAAGCAACGCTGGCAGAATCTACCCTTGAACGCAGAAAAACGGCGTGACCTTTACGGTCACACCGTTCTCTGCCCCAACCGCAGGACAAAATAGCTACTTGTCACTATTAAGCCATGGTATTTACAGGCTTTTTTCAAGCTATGAATTTATTCCCACTCGCTCCCTGAAACCGTGACCTAAACGATTTTGTATATGTGGTTTAGTCCCGATTATCGGGATTACTTAGATTATCCAAGAATTACGATGTATCATAATTCCTGTTGTCATTTTGTTGTCGGACGCTTTGATAAATTCTGGTGAATACTTTTACTCAAGTGGAACATCGCCAATAATAAACCTACTTTTTCCAATGATTCTTTCAATGGACTTCACCATTTGCTCGGTCATATCAAGATATTCTGAGAGATCTTGATCCAGAAAGCGAATAGACTGATTCATGCTCCGCTCTATGCCGAGGTTGTTAAGAGAGGTTTCCTTCATTACAGTCACCGACTGATTAGCTTCTTTTATTGAAAGCATCATCTTATGCAAGGCCTTTATATAATCGGTCAATGACTCTTTGTTTTCAGGCTTGGTCGCATACTCATTTTCTAACAAGCCTAAAGTGTTCTTTTCAATTTTAGCCCAAAGCGATTGTATCGATTCTGTATGTTGCTTTAGTTGCTTGCTAAATTCGGAAATATAGCTGGCAGCCTTTTTAGATTGCTTTCTCACAAACGCCGCCGTACCATTGCCGCCACTTTTTTGAACACGGTTGATTTCTTCAGTACATTCGTTTATTCCAGAACTCATCGTTTCCATGCCTGCGGATATAGCTGTAATCTCATCATTCATCTGGCTGGTATCTTCCTCAATATCCGCTAAAAAATCTAAGAATCCCTTTTCCCCTTCAGGAATCTCCAACGAATAGTCATCTGAAACAAATAAACTTTTCAGCTGAATTCGATTTTTATCAAGGAAATCGCTTACAGGATTACTAAAAACGACCGTTCCATTAACAGCGCCTCTAAGATTCTTTTCCAGATATTCAATAAGATCAAAAAATTTCTTAAAATGGGTGGAATAATCCTTGGCACGATATTGTTTTAGATCGAATGGCAACTTTCCAAGATCATCTCTCGTGATAATAATTGTCTTCTTATTGAAACTATGTGCGAGGCCCAACTCATACATAACATTTGGATTTAGCCCAGTAAGATCTGCTAAAATAACATCCGCTGCATATATTGGAGAAATGATGTCAGCAAGAATGTTTTGCTGATTATCTTCATCACCTGCATGTGAAAACTCAAAGTCATCTTGAAAATGCTCTTTGAGCATTTCGTATGATTCAAAAAAATCATCCGAAAATGGCATAATTACAAAAACTTTTGATTTTTCCATACTATCCTCCTCAATTATCAATGACAACCTACTGTCGTATAGGCTTTAACGCAAGCAAAAAACATTACGGCAATCACACGCTTGGTGCTTGCTTTGTGGTATGATTGCTATAAGTGTTCCACGTAGGCTCATAATCTGCGGTCGCTTGGTTTCCCCACATATCCCAGCCTTCACGGTCACCACGAGCAAATAGCTCAAGAAACGGTCCCGGAGAGCAACTTTCGATGATCGGGATAATCTCGTCAGGCTTCCGTGAGTGTTCACGCTTTTGCGTCCGAATGAGGTTGACCTGAGAGCGGGCCGGAGCCAGCGTCCTAAAATTGTCACCTCTGACCCCGAAAAGCAGAATTTCAGTCACATTACGGAAATAGAAGCCGACTCCTCGCCCGTCCGGGCCACCATCCTTCCGTACCTTTTCCCAAATGATATTTCCCTTATACTCAAATCCCCACGCTTTCATAACAGCCAGACCATCTGGCAGAAGAGCGTTGGGAACCCAAAGGTACAAATGGCTTTTTGCTGCAGCGACCTGCTCAACGGGCAACGCCATTATGTCTGCTAATGACATTGTCTCATATCTATTCAGTTTCTTGTTTTCCGGGGCGACTTTTCCAGTGCGGTTTTGAAAGCGCCAAGGCGGATCAGCATAAATCGTTGAATAGCGCTTATCACCGCAGAAGGAGAGAAGGTTTTCAGATGTTTCCTGAAGCGTGCTCATCTATGTATCCCTCCTCCCAATCTGAAACACAAGTTTTCTTAATGCCAATAGCCAAAACGGGGCATCCACCATTGCGGCGTGACTCTAAGCGATATAGTAGCTTTCCCATCCAAGTAGTGCTTGCGCCGTATTTACGCATAATGGGCTTCCAAGTGCGGGAATTCTTATCATAGTCATACACGGTTTTGAACACGTCGTTCAGGTCTTGCGAACGGGTGACAATAATACCGGCGCTTACAATGTCGCAATCATAGTATGTCCGCATTGCAAGCAGATCTCTGTCAAAGGTCTGATCTTTACTGTTCCATTCGAGGTCAAATGCAATTCGACCCTTCAAAAAATCAATATTATGACCGTCGATGTAGTTCTCCGTCACACGCTCCTCAAAAGGAACGCTGGAAAAGCGTCCCCTCTGATCGGCTTGTCTTGGATAAAACTTGATGTGTAAGTCACCTGAAATCCGGATTTCTCTCCACCCATACGGGTAGAGAACATCGTCAAATTTCTTGGGAATCTTAGTCTCGTTTCCGCCCGCTTCACGCAGGTCATCTGTGGTAATGTCGAGTTTTCTTAGGCACTCAACGACTTCACGCCACTCCTCAGGAAAAGCTTGAGTAATGATTTCAATAGCGTGGTTATAGTTGTGGAACTCAAATTTATCTAAAAGATCGGCGTCTATGTAATCAGCAATCTGCATTTCGGCACCTCCAGATACTTATACAAAATATAGTATATCATATTTGCTTAGGCTTTTCAATGGTTTTTGGGCGTTTCTCAACAACATTCTTCAAAAAATGCCGGATTGCAAAAGCCGATAATCCCGTAGCGGCAGCATATTCACTTAGCGAAATTCTCTTGCGCCGGTACAAATCGTAGTATTTCCAAAACACTTTGGGCGGCTCCAAGGTTTCCACAGAAGCGGAAATACGGGCTGCTGGCTCTCTGGCGTAGATCAACTCGCTATTTACAATCTCCATAGCCCTACGAGCAGCTTCAGCGGCAGACCGCAGAGCGAAGCGCAGCATGGAATGACTACAACGCCGTAAAGGAAGCTCACCCGGACAACATCGTCCTGTTTCAGGTGGGCGATTTCTTCGAGATGTACAGCGAGGATGCAAAACAGGCGTCGGATCTGCTGAATATGAACCTGACCACCCGCAATATCCCCGGCGCTGGCCGTGTGGAGATGTGCGGCGTACCGGCGGATCGGCTGGAAGAATATGTGGAACGTTTGCGAGATAAGTACGACGTGACCATTTCAACAAAGAGCGAAAACAGCCCGGAGCGGCACACCTACACCCTGCGCTCCGTTGACCATGAAGCAGAGGCCGCCATTGACGCATACGAAGCCGAGTTTGGCGCAGACGGAACGAGGGTATTCCGCGGTCCTGCCGCAGTTCAGCCGCAGCCCACCGTGGCCGAGCTGTTTGAACAGTATAAGCTGACCGTAGGCAACGCGCTTGTCGCGGACGACGCTTTCCTCAACGCCTGCCACAACTCTGGCCGGGAGAACGCCTATCTGGAGGGCGCTGCCGCCATCCGGCGCATTGTCATGGCGTCTGAGGATTTGCAGCTCACACGGCTCTATGATGTGGAGATTCGCACTCTGCGCTTTGACGAACCGGAGCATGACCCACCCGCTGCGGAACCCGCCGAGCCTGAACCTCCTGCTATGAGCGAGGAAGAAGCGCTGCTTCTGGACCAGGAAGGCCGAGCGGCACTTTCGGAAATGGGCGAATTTGTGCCTGATTTTGATGATGCCATCTCTCAGGCCGAGATCGACGAGTCTCCCACACACCGTCATGCGGTATCCATTTCCATTGACGGCGAGTGGCAGGGCTTTCCCAGTGCCGACGCTGCGGAGCAGGCCGCTTATGCGGACTTCAAGGCAGCAAGCCACCGCAACGCGCAGAATTTCCACATCACCGATGATGCCCTCGGCGTCGGCGGCGCAAAAGCAAAGTTTCGGGCAAATATGGCGGCTATCCATCTCCTGCAAGAGCTGGAGTTTGAGGGCTTGCAGGCCAGCCCGGAGCAGCAGGAAATTCTCTCCCGCTATGTGGGCTGGGGCGGGCTTGCGGACGCTTTTGATGAAAGCAAGGATAACTGGAAAGCCGAATTTGCGGAGCTGTACGCCGCGCTATCCCCGGAGGAATACGCCGCCGCCCGCGCCTCCACCCTCAACGCCCACTACACCAGTCCCATCGTTATCCGCGCCATTTACGACGCGGTGGAGAATATGGGTTTCCAGACCGGCAATATTCTGGAGCCAAGCATGGGCGTGGGCAACTTCTTCGGTATGCTGCCGGAGAGCATGAAAAGCAGCAGGCTCTACGGCGTGGAACTGGACAGTATTACCGGCAGAATCGCAAAGCAGCTCTATCCAAAGGCGGATATTACCGTGGCCGGCTTTGAAACCACCGACCGAAAGGACTTCTTCGACCTCGCCGTGGGCAACGTACCCTTTGGACAGTATCAGGTCAGCGACCGGGCTTTTGACAAGCTCGGTTTTTCCATCCACAACTACTTTTTTGCCAAGGCGCTGGATCAGGTGCGTCCGGGCGGCGTGGTAGCCTTCGTCACCTCCCGCTATACCATGGACGCCAAGGACAGTGCCGCAAGGAAGTATATTGCTCAGCGCGCAGACCTGCTCGGCGCGATCCGCCTGCCCAACAATGCGTTCAAGGCCAACGCCGGCACGGATGTCGTTTCGGATATTATCTTTCTTCAAAAGCGGGACAGACCCATTGAGATCGAACCCGATTGGGTACACACGGGTATCTGGCGAAACCCGGGAGCGAACGCGGACGGCTTTGCCATCAATCAGTATTTCATCGACCACCCGGAGATGGTGCTGGGGCGGCAGACCTCGGAGAGTACGCAGTACGGCAGGCAGGACTTTACAGTTGCGCCCATCGAGGGCGCGGACCTTGCCGCGCAGCTCCATGCAGCGGTGCAGAGCATTGGCGGCGAATACAGAGCCGCCGAGCTGCCTGATCTCGGTGAGAACGAAACCATACAGGATACCATTCCGGCAGACCCCAACGTGAAGAATTACAGCTATGCCGTGGTGGACGGCGAGGTGTACTACCGGGAAAACTCCGTCATGGTCAAGCCCAACCTGAACGCCACCGCAAAGGAGCGCGTGAAGGGAATGGCAGAGCTGCGGGACTGCGTTCACCGGCTCATCGACCTCCAGATGTGGGAATCCGACGATCTTTCCATCCGCGCCGAACAGCAGAAGCTCAACCGCCTCTATGACCGCTTCACCGAAAAATACGGCCTCATCAACAGCCGGGGCAACGCCCTCGCCTTTGCAGACGACAGCTCCTATTATCTGCTCTGCTCCCTTGAGATGCTGGACGATGAGGACAAAACCAAACTCAAGGGCAAGGCGGATATGTTCACCAAGCGCACCATCCGGCAGCGGCAGTCCGTCACCGGCGTGGACACCGCCGCAGAAGCCCTCGCCCTGTCCATTGGGGAAAAAGCCCGCGTGGATATGGCGTATATGTCCCAGCTCACCGGCAAAAGCGAGGACGACATCATCGACGAGCTGAACGGCGTCATTTTCCTCGACCCTGTTTACGGCGACTGGCAGACGGCGGACGAATACCTCTCCGGCAACGTGCGCCAGAAACTGCGGGAGGCGGAGAAAGCCGCCGTTGACAGCCCCGGTTATCTGCCCAACGTGGAGGCATTACGCGCCGCACAGCCGAAAGACCTTGATGCTTCGGAGATCGAGGTGCGCCTCGGCGCGACGTGGATCGACAAAAAGTACATTCAGCAGTTCATGTTCGAGCTGCTGGAGCCGCCTCTGTATGCCCGCCGCTCCTTGGAGGTCAACTACTCGGAGTTCACGGCGGAGTGGAACATCTCCGGCAAGAACAGCATCCCCTACAACGACATCAACGCCCGCATGACCTACGGCACCGACTGCGCCAACGCCTACAAAATCCTTGAAGATACGCTGAATCTGCGGGATGTGCGCATTTACGACACCGTAAGGGACGCGGACGGAAAGGAAAAGCGCGTACTCAACAGCAAGGAAACCACCCTCGCCCAGCAGAAGCAGCAGGCCATCAAGGAGGCGTTCCGTGACTGGATATGGCGCGACCCCGACAGGCGGCGGGAGCTGGTGCAGCTCTACAATGAGCGCTTCAATTCCACCCGTCCCCGGGAGTATGACGGCAGGCACCTGATCTTTCCGGGCATGAATCCTGAGATTACCCTGCGAGAGCATCAGCTCAACGCCATCGCCCACGACCTCTACGGCGGCAACACGCTCCTTGCCCATGAGGTGGGCGCGGGCAAGACCTTTGAGATGATCGCCGCCGCCATGGAGGGCAAGCGTCTTGGCCTGTGCCAGAAATCCCTCTTTGCGGTGCCGAACCACCTGACGGAGCAGTGGGCGTCGGAGTTCCTGCGGCTCTATCCCTCCGCCAATATCTTGGTCGCCACCAAAAAGGACTTTGAGACACGAAACCGCAAGAAGTTCTGCGCCCGCATCGCCACCGGCGACTATGACGCCGTTATCATCGGTCACAGCCAGTTTGAGCGCATCCCCGTGTCCAGAGAGCGGCAGGAACGGCTCTTGCAGGAGCAGATCTGGGAGATCGAGGACGGCATCTCGGAACTCAAGGCCAGCCGCGCCGAACGCTTTACCATCAAGGAGCTGGAGCGTACCAAGAAAAATCTGGAAACCAAGCTGCAAAAGCTCCACGACGCCGCCCGCAAGGACGACGTTGTGACCTTTGAACAGCTCGGCGTAGACCGGCTCTATGTGGACGAGGCGCACAGCTTCAAAAACCTGTTCCTCTACACAAAAATGCGGAATGTGGCGGGGCTTTCCACCACCGATGCCCAGAAGTCCTCGGATATGCTGCTCAAATGCCGCTATATCGACGAGCTTACCCACGGCAAGGGCGTCACCTTCGCCACGGGTACGCCCATCTCAAATTCCATGACGGAATTGTATACCATGATGCGGTATTTGCAGCACGATATGCTCAAGCGCAACAGCCTGACCCACTTCGATTGCTGGGCCTCCGCCTTTGGGGAAACCACCACCGCCATCGAGCTTGCGCCGGAGGGCTATACTTTAATAGGACGATAAAATTAACTGTCCTAAATTGAAAATACATAAGGAAGGAGGTTAAGAGAATGTCAAGGACTTCAAAGATTACAGCACTTTATGAGAGATTATTGACATTGCAGGAGCTGCAAGAAGCATTCTTGCAATCATAAGGACAGCAAATAAAGAAGCACCTGCCGAAAGATATTTGGTGCAAGTGAAGTCTAACCTTGCCCCAACAGGCTCGGCAATTCTTTTTGAGGTAGCGGAAAGCGGAGTGAACTTTGTTTCTGAAATGGAAATGACTGCGGAAGAAGCGTTTTCTTCCCTTGCTCCTAAAATGGGCAGACCGAATGAAACTGAACTTAGGGCAAAGGATTTCATCTTGGAAATGTTACAAGATGGAGAAATGCTTGCCAACGATTGCGAAGCAAAACTTGAAGAAGCAGGCTTCAAGAAATCGACTATCAAAAAGGCAAAGAAGAAAGCAGGAGTTGTGTCACACAAGAAAGGCTTTCTGTGGTATTGGTCTTTGCCGATGGGCGATATGCCGAGAGCATAAAGACAGGTTGTCCGATTGGGTAGACAGCCTGTTTTTTGGTGGAGGCATTTAAGGGAGGTCAAGGGAGGAAAGCCCTTGCCCACGACATCTTTGCAACGAAGTTGAAAGTGTCATAGTGGGTTACACACATTCAGCGAATGTTGTGTAATGGCTTCGCCCTGCCGAGAAAGGAGAACGAAAATGGCTAAAAACAACAAAGCGGATATGAGTTGTGCAAGGGTCAAAAAGTACACCGCTTCTGATGTGAGCAAGGCGGAAAGGCACAACGAACGCAAAAATGAAACCTACGAAAATATGAATGTGATTGAGGAACGCATACCTTTTAATGTGCATTTCAAAACACCGACTGCTCCGACTTATATGGAACAATTAAAGCAGATGAAAACCGACGGGCTGGTGTCGCTCCGTGGGTTGAGAAAAGACGCTACACTCTTTAACGAGATTGTGATTGATGTGAACACGATGTACTTCGAGCGTAACGGTGGCTACGAATATGCAAAGCAGTTTTATGAAGAAGCGTTCCATTTCATTGAAGAAAAATTCGGTGCTGATAATATCATATCGGCTGTTATGCACGCTGATGAAATCAATGCAGCGGCAACCGAGGAACTTGGAAAAGAGGTTTACCACTATCATCTTCACGCTATGGTTTTGCCTGTGGTGGAGAAAGAAATCCTATGGAGTAAGCGTTGCAAAGATGAAAAACTGCGAGGAACGGTTAAGGAAGTGGTTCATCAAATCAGCCATTCAAAGAAATGGAAATCAGATATTCCACTGACCGATGAAAAAGGCAATCCGCTTCTCAGAAAGAATGGTAAACCGATGTTCCGAGCTTCGTACAGCATACTGCAAGATGAATTGTTTAACTATATGACGGAGCAAGGGTTCAAAGGCTTTCAGCGTGGCGAATACGGAAGTACAGCCGAGCATTTGACTTCACTGCAATATCAAATCAAGCAGGACAAAAAACGCTTGGAGCAGTTACAGAAGCGTATTCAGCGTGAACAGATAAAATATGAACCTGCCCGTAATGTTTCCAAAACCTACAATGAGATTGATAGTATGGGGCAGAAAACAATCACAGGTAAAATGGCAATCTCCAAAGAGGATTATTCCCAACTGACCGCCCTTGCCAAAGAGGGTATTACAAGTCGTGCGGAAATCAATGAATTAGAACAGAGTGCCAACTATTACCGACAGAAATATTTTGACAGTGCAAATGCACTGGAAAGAATGAAAACCAAATACAACGAACTGAAAGAAAAGTGCAGACCTTTTCTTGAAGCGTTGGAGCATTTCCCCGAAGTTGCTAAACTTTTTACCGAAAAAGTGAAGCAACTTTTTTCTTTTAAGGAAGCACAGGAACGAGCCGAAAAAGAAGCAAGGGAAAAAGAAAGACAAGAGCGTATCAAGGCACGAAAAAACAAGCGTGGTATGGAAAGATAACCTTTTCCATTATACTCACGACTTAATGACTTCTTGATATATTGAAAATCTGCGGTTATTGGGTGTTCTAATATGAATGCCCCACAATCAAATCTTATGAAAGAGAGGAGCGGACTATATGAAAGAACAGAAACATTCTTATTCGCAACGCATAGGAAAAACAACATTCATCGTAAATGTAAAGCAGTCCGAAAGTGCCAAAAAGCCTTTGAATACAGTGTTTCAAGACATCTGCAAGCACGAGGTTTTGGGCGATTTCTTTACGGACAAATCATTTAATTTAGAAAATCCACAAAAAGTATCTTGACAAACTCGACCCCGAGGGTACGGGCTACCGGGCGCGGACCCGATTTGCCAAGTTCTTTAACCTGCCGGAGCTGATGAACCTGTTCCGGGAGGCGGCGGACGTCAAGACCGCCGATCAGCTAAACCTCCCCACGCCCACTGCCGTCTATCACACCGAGGTCACACAGCCCACGGCGCTGCAACAGCAGATGGTGCAGGAGCTGTCCGAACGTGCCGCCAAGGTACATTCCGGCGCGATTGCTCCCACGGAGGACAATATGCTGAAAATCACCTCGGACGGGCGCAAGCTGGGCCTTGACCAGCGGGTAATCAACCCCGACCTGCCGGACGACCCGAACAGCAAGGTCAATCTGTGCGTCAACAACATCCACCGCATCTGGCAGGATGGGCAGGCGGAGAAGCTGACGCAGCTCGTGTTCTGCGACCTGTCCACTCCCAAGGGCAAGGCGGCTCAGAGCGGCAGGATCGCCGCGAAAGGCACGGACAGCCCGGAGCTTCACGCGCTGGAGGCTGCCATTGATGCGGAAACCGAACCGGAGGAGCCGCCCTTTACCATCTACGACGACATTCGGGAAAAGCTCGTTGCCCGTGGGATTCCGAGGGAGCAGATTGCTTTCATCCATGAGGCAAATACGGAAGTCCGAAAGAAGGAGCTGTTTGCAAAGGTGCGCTCCGGTCAGGTGCGCGTCCTCATGGGCAGCACCTTCAAGATGGGCGCGGGCATGAACGTGCAGGACAGGCTTGTGGCACTTCACGACCTGGACTGCCCGTGGCGGCCGGGCGATCTGGAGCAGCGCAGCGGGCGCATCATCCGTCAGGGCAACCGGAACAAGGAGGTACACATCTACCGCTATGTCACGGAATCCACATTCGACGCCTACCTCTGGCAGACGGTGGAAAACAAGCAGAAATTCATCTCCCAGATCATGACCTCAAAATCCCCGGTGAGAAGCTGTGAGGATATTGACGAGGCGGCGCTCTCCTATGCCGAGATCAAGGCGCTGTGCGCCGGAGACGAGCGCATCCGTGAAAAGATGGACCTCGACGTGGACGTGGCGCGGCTGCGGCTGATGAAGGCCAATCACCAGAGCCAGCAGTACCGCTTGGAGGACAACATCCTGCGGCATTTCCCGGCGCAGATTGAGGAAAACAAAGGCTTCCTCTCCGGCTTTGAGGCGGATATGAAAACGCTGGAGCAGCATCCCCACCCCAAGGACGGCTTTGCGGGTATGGAGGTCAAGGGGGATTTCCTCACCGACAAGGACAATGCTGGTGCTGCCATTCTGGAGGCGTTCAAGGACGCAAAGGGCTTGGAGCCCGTTCCCATTGGCAGCTACCGCGGCTTTTCTATGTCGCTGACCGTGGAAAACTTCGGCAAGGACTTCATTCTTACCCTCAAGGGCAGGATGAGCCACCGGGTAGAGCTGGGCAAGGACGCGAGGGGCAACCTCGTCCGCATCGACAACGCCCTCGCCCAGATGCCGGAGCGGTACAAAACGGTGCAGGGCAGGCTTGAAAACGTGCAGGCGCAGCTTGCGACAGCCAAGGCGGAGCTGGGCAAGCCCTTCCCGCAGGAAACGGAGCTGAAAGAAAAATCCGCGCGGCTGGCGGAGCTGAACGCCGAGCTGAACATCGACGACCGGACGCCCATGGAACAGGCGGCGGAGAATGTGGTGGCAAAACGCCCCTCCGTCCTCGGCAAGCTGAAAGCACCCTGCGTCCACGGCGCTGGGGAAAAGAAAAAATCTCACGAACAGGAGGCACGATGAATATGAACGAGGCATTACAGCAATCGTTATACGACAAGCTCTCGCGGGAGCAGGACAAGTACCGGGACTGGCTGAAGGGCCAGCCCCCGGAGGAAATCCTCCATCACAGCTATGAATACACCGTGCGGGAGGATATTTTGATGAGCATGGAGGAGCTGACGCTCAGCGAGGCGGAAACGCGGGCGCTGCTGCTTTCCCCCTCGCCCATGGCGATCCTCTACGACAAGTTCTCCGATCTGGAAACCGGCTACATGGACACGATCCGCGACAGCATCGAGGACACGGCAAAGGACGAAGCAAAAAAGCTCCGGGATCTGCCGGTCTATCCCTACCCCGCCGACCACGCGCGGGAGAATGGGGAGCTGGACGTTTACCGCGCGTCCTTCCGCGCCAATGTGAGCTGTAAGGACGCCATTGAAGCCGCCATCCGGGACAATTACCATGACAACCGCCTTGACACTGCGGCGGTGGGACAGGTGGCGGAGCAGTTCGGACAGGAACGGATGCTCTACGTCCTCGCCGCCACCGTCCGCCATCTTGATTACGATGGACGCATTTCGCGGGACAACAAGCGCTGGGCGAATACCATTCCCGCTTATCAAAACGGGGACGGTATGGATAGCGACCGCACGGCGCAGTTTGTGGTCAGCTCCCACCCCGGCCTGACGGACCTGTTTCTCACACAGGCGCGGCAGGAGCAGCGGCTTCGCCAGCCCCTCACCGCCGACGAGATCAAAGCGGAGGCGGCACGGCTGCTGGGCAAGCTGCAAGAGCCGGTGCAGCCCAACAGTCCAAACGGGACGCATTTCATGGCAGAGGTGTCCCGTGACTTCATGGAGCGCGCCGGAGCGAAGGACACGGCGGCGCTGCAAAAACTGCTGCCCTTTTCCACCCTTGCCCTCACGACCCTCAAAGACCGCAGGGGCGTGTATGCCCTGATCGGCAAGGACGAGGATCGCAGCCAGAGCCTCCGGCGTCCCTCCGTCCGCTCCAAGCTGCAACAGGCTTCGGCGGAGCAGAAGCAGCCTGCCGCAAAGAAGAAGGATTTGGAGCTGTGACATGGCGAAGCGGAAACGGGACATCCAGCTTAAAGTCCGTGTGACGCCGGAGGAACGGGCGATGATTGAGGCGAAGATGGCGCAGCTCGGCACGACGAACATGGGCGCATATCTTCGGAAAATGGCCATTGACGGCTATGTGGTGAAGCTCGATCTGCCGGAGCTGCGGGAGCTGGTGTCCCTGCTGCGGTATTCGTCTAATAATCTCAATCAGCTCACGCGGCGGGTGCATGAAACAGGGCGCGTTTACGCTGCGGATATGGATGATATACTCCAAAATCAGGAGCGGATCTGGCAGGCGGCAAGCGGTATCCTTTCCCGGCTTGCCGCCATCAAATAAAGGGGTATTTATCCCATGCGGGGCGGCTTGCTGCGCGCAGGCCGCCCCTGCTTTTTTTGTTCCCCGTCATCCTTGCAATCTGGAGCATATTCCTGTATCCTGTTCTCACAATACAAAACGAATGGAGGAAAAAGAGATGCGCTTTCTTTTGAAACTTCTGTTTGCGCCCATCCTCGCG